>JAABUJ010001212.1_pt1 | contig 39492 bp, 43 predicted proteins | sample 5559131 | NCBI WGS metagenome assembly JAABUJ01 (sample SAMN10711875, study PRJNA513366) | rock metagenome | isolation source: Antarctica rocks | place: Antarctica: Victoria Land, Mt New Zealand nord | collected 2016-01-07 | reverse complement strand
ACGGGAGGCCACTCGGGGTCGAACTGATCCTGCCAGACTGGTTCTACGCCGCCGTGCTGGACGACGCGCTCGTCCTCACCATCGACCGGGCCTACTTCGACCTGACCGGCGGTCTGGAGCGCTGGCTGTATCGCCTGGTGCGCAAGCACGGCGGGCGGCAGGGGACCGGCTGGCGTTTCGACCTCCGCCACATGCACCTCAAATCCGGCTCGCTCGCCCCGTTCAAGCGCTTCGCCTTCGAGCTGCGCGACATCGTGCGCCGCCAGCCCTTGCCGGGTTACGTGCTCGGCATCGAGGTCGAAGCCCGTGGGCGAGCGCTGCTCACCTTCGAGCCGGCGCCGCCCTGTGGACAAGCTGTGGAAAGGCTCGTGCTATCGGGAACCGGGGCATTCGTGCCATCGGGAACCCGAGGCTCGTGCTATCGGGAACCCGAACCGGTCCTAACTGCCGGCCGGCCAACAGGAATTCGGCTCCCTAACTTAGACTCTAACAAAGAATCTAACTCTGTTGCTGGGGCGGGCCCGGTTGGGGACAACCACACCGGGCGAGCAGTGACCGGAAAGAGGAGCGGACGATGATCGTCGCGCTCCTCAATCAGAAGGGCGGCGTCGGCAAGACGACGCTTGCCCTGCACCTGGCCGGACGCTGGGCCGGTCAGGGAAAGCGCGTGCTCGTGGTCGACGCCGACCCGCAGGGTTCGGCACTCGACTGGTCCGAGCAGCGCGCCCGCGAGCAGTGGCCGCGGCTCTTCGGTGTGCTGGGCCTCGCCCGCGAGACTCTGCACCGCGAGTTGCCGGCCATCGCAGCGGATGCCGATCACGTGATCGTCGATGGCGCACCGCGCACCACCGGGGTCGCGCGCTCGGCGCTGCTCGTGGCCGACCTCGTGCTGATCCCGGCCACACCGTCGCCCTTCGACGGTTGGGCGTCGGCCGAAATGCTGCGGCTGCTCGGCGAAGCGCGCGTCTTCCGCCCGGAGCTCGCCGCCCGCATGGTCCTGAACCGCTGTGCCGCCCGCACCGTCATGGCGCGCGAGACTACGGAGGCGCTGGTCGACCACGATCCGCCGGTGCTCGGAACCCGCATCGGTCAGCGCGTCATCTTCGCCGAGGCTGCCCGCACCGGACAGCTGGCCGAAGAGCTCGATCCGGGTAGCCCGGCGGCAGCCGAGATCACGGCGCTGACGGCCGAGGTGGAAGGGCTGGCGTCGTGAGCCCGCGCGCCTCCAAGACCAGCTTCTCCGCCCGCCCGCACGATCCCGATGCCTGGGTGCGCTCGCCTGACCCCCGCACCGAGCCGGCGTCGGCCTATACCGCCCGGCTCACCATTGACGTCACTCCGGCGCTGCGGGGATGCATCAAGGTCACGGCGTTCCAGCGCGGCCTGACTGTGGCCGACATGCTGCGCACACTGCTTGAACGCGAGTTCTCGGAACAGCTCGAAAACGGCACCCGAGGCGCGCCGTGACCGCGCTGACCGCGGTCGAGCTGCTCCACCTGGAGGGCCGGATCGAGCGCTGGGTGCGCTTTGGCCGACACGCGGGCGAGCGCATCCTCGACCGCCGCCGCCGCATCCTCAGCTTCGCCCCCGACACGGTATTCGCCTTCGTGCGCTGGGCCGCCAACGACTACGGCACCGCCGTCAGCCGTATCGACATATTGCGCGCGGTCGGCCCGAACAAGGCGTTCTCGACGGTGCCCTTCGTGGCACCCGGAGCAGAGATCCTGCTGCGCATCTCCGGCTGGCTGAAGGTCGAGCAAGTGCTCGCCGCCGCCGACCAGATCGAGGCGCTCGGCGTGTCCGCCGAGGATGCCTGCCCCGACCATTGGCGACACGTCCACAACCGCATCACCGCCGGTGAAAGCCCGCGTTCCTACACGCTCGGCCGGCATCAGGCTTGGCTCCTACGCCGGAGGATCGAGGCACGACGTTCGCCTGGAAAACGCTTCTCGCAACGTTCGCGACCACGAACGCTGTTGCGTTCAGCGCGGTCACACCAGCGGTGCCCGCATTGGTCTGGAACGCCAGCGCCAGCGTCCCGTTGGGCCTCTACCGCCTGCAGCAGATTGCACGCTTGAAACTCACCGATCTCGTCGTGGTGCGACCGCCCGAGGAGCTGGCGAGGTTCCTGGCAAGCAACGGCTATCTCCCGCGCGGTGTACCGCTCCTCAAGCGAGTCGCCGCGCTGTCAGGGCAGCGGGTTTGTCGCACAGGGCTGACCATCACCGTCGACGACGTGCCGTTCGGCGAGGCGCTTGAGCACGACCGCCGTGGCCGTCCTCTGCCGGTCTGGCAGGGCTGCCAGGTGCTCGGGCCGGATCAGGTCTTCCTGCTCAACCCAGACCGTCCGGACTCGCTCGATGGGCGCTACTTCGGCCCACTGCCGCTCGCCAGCATCGTGGGCCGGGCGCGCCCGCTCTGGACGGACGAGGAGCACTGAAGGTGGGCACCTCGCCTCCTTTCCGGTCATCCTCCCGTCGCTGGAATTGTCGGCGAACCGCAGCCCTGGTGATCCTGGGCGTGCTGGCGACCTGCAGCGGAACGACCATGGCGGCGTCGGCCCAGCTCGCCCGACCACATCCGCCTGAAGTCAGCGTCGCGATCACCGACTTGATCCAAGAGGCGTCTCGCCGCTTCGCCGTGCCTGCACGCTGGATCACCGAGGTCATGCGGGTCGAGAGCCATGGCCGCGCAGAGTTGGTGTCGCCCAAGGGCGCGATCGGGCTCATGCAGGTGATGCCGAGCACCTACGGCACTCTGGCCGGGCGCTATGGTCTGGGCGCCGATCCCTGGAACCCGCGCGACAACGTGCTGGCGGGTACGGCCTACCTTCGCGAGATGTACGATCGCTATGGCACGACCGGGATGTTGGCGGCCTACAACGCCGGGCCGGGACGCTGGGAAGACCATCTGTCCGGCAGGCGACCGCTGCCGGACGAAACCGTCCGCTACATCGCCCGACTCGGTCCCGTGGTCGGTGGCAACGTCGCTCCCTTGCCGGCGTTCAGTGACCGCGCGGTGAAACCGACGCCGATCATCGCGCCGATCTTCGCCATACTCAGCGGTGCCACAACGCCAGCCCAAAGCGCGGCCGAGCAGCAGCGGATCGCACGCATCGTTGTCGCCAATGCCACCCTGATCAGCCGTCCAGCCGAGTTCTTCGTGCCGCGGTCGCTCGAAACGGACACGCCGTCGGGCGGATCGCGGGCGGGTCGTCGAGCTGCGGGTCGAAAGCAATCGAATCGCGCGCGGTCAGATGCTTCCGTTGCACTGATACCGTCCTCGGACTTGCTGTTCGCTCGTCGAACCGGTGCAGGAGAGCGTCCATGAGTGCTGGGAAGCCTCGGTGGGCTTTGGGATGCTCTGGCGGGAGTTTGGCCGGGAAGGAGGCACGATGGGCAGGAACGGGGGAGAGAGGGCGAGATAAAACGGCTGCCAGCCGCGGGTGTTTGGGTGGGGGAAGCTCTGAGCAGGATCAGCGGCTTGCGCCGTCCAGCATCGCCAGACAACCGGCAAGACCGGCTGGCAGCAATCGCGTAAACTGCAACTCTCTCCTCAGCTTAAGCGCCAGCCGCTCATGCCCGCCGGCCAAAGCCGCCCGATGACGGCCCACGACGACGAGCTGCGCGTCCGCCCCGGTCGCGTCCGCGACAGCGGCCGCGGAGGCGGTAAGCCGCAGAGCTTCGTCGGCCAGGTCATGCGCGCCACCCGCAAAGCGGGGCACACCGGCCCAGGGCTTGGCCGCGATGCTCGCCGCGGCGCGTCCGCCTTTGGGCGAGGCCGCGCAGCCGCTGCGGCGCTAGCCCTGCGCTCGCCCCATCGCCGCGTCGTGATCAAGGCGCGGGTCGTGCGCCAGCGCGGGAGCCGCTTCCGCTCGGCACCGCTCGCCAAGCATCTCAGCTATCTTCAGCGTGAAGGCGTGACCCAGGACGGGGCGAACGCCCGCATGTTCGACGCTCGTGCCGACGGAACCGACGTGGACGCGTTCGCGCAGCGCTGCGACGGCGATCGGCACCACCTCCGCTTCATCGTTTCGCCGGAGGATGCGCCCGAGATGGCCGACCTGCGCGCCTTCACCCGCGACCTCATGGCCCGCGCCGAGCGCGACCTCGGGACGAAGCTCGACTGGGTGGCGGTCGACCATTGGAACACCGACCAGCCTCACGTCCATGTTCTCGTGCGCGGCAAAGCCGACGACGGATCGGACCTCGTCATAAGCCGCGACTACATCAGCCGGGGCCTGCGCGGGCGCGCCGAGGATCTGGTCGGCCTCGAGCTCGGTCCGCGCTCGGAGCATGCGATCCGATCCAGCCTCGAGCGGGAGGTCACCGCCGAACGCTGGACCAGTCTCGACCGCGCCATTCGTGCCGTCGGCGACGAGAATGCGGGTGTCGTCGATCTGCGGCCGGGAGGAGAGAGCGTTCCCGAGCTGCGGCGGAATATGGTCGGGCGGGCGCAGACGCTTGAGCGGCTGGGACTGGCGGAGCCGGTCGGGCCGGCGCAGTGGACGCTCAAGCCCGATGCCGAGCAGACCTTGCGGGCGCTCGGCGAGCGCGGCGACATCATCAAGACCATGCACCGCGCGCTCAGCCGCGGTGACAGGGTGCCCGATCCGGGCGCGTTCGCGATCCACGGCGACGACCAGCCGAGCGTTCTGGGGCGGCTCGCAGACCGCGGGCTGCACAACGAACTGAAGGGCTCCGCCTATGTCGTGATCGACGGGGTGGACGGCCGTGCGCACCACATCCGGTTCGCCAGCCTGGAGGCGACCGGCAACGCGCAGCTCGGTGCCATCGTCGAGGCGCGCCCGTTCACGGGCGACGACGGACGCCAGCGCCTCAGCCTTGCAGTTCGATCTGATCTGCCGCTGGAGGCGCAGGTAACCTCGGCCGGCGCGACCTGGCTGGATCGATCCCTGGTCTCGCGCGAGCCTCCGGCCCTGGCCAGCAGCGGGTTTGGGGCGGAGGTCGGGCAGGCTTTGGCGAAGCGGGCCGACCATCTGGCGAGCGAGGGCCTGGCGCGGCAGGCCGGGCAGCGGGCGGTGTTCGCGCGGGACCTCCTCGACACGCTGAGCCGGCGGGAGGTGAGCGCGGCCGCCAGTCGCATTCAGGCGGAGACCGGCTTGCCGCACCAACCCTCGGCCGCAGGTGAGCATGTCGCCGGCGTCTACCGCCAACGCGTGCAGCTCGCCTCCGGACGGTTCGCGATGATCGATAACGGACTCGGGTTCGAGCTCGTGCCCTGGAAGCCGGCGCTGGAGCAACAGCTCGGGCGTCAGGTGTCGGGCGTGGTCCTGCCCGGCGGCGGGGTGGACTGGAGCTTTGGGCGCAAGCGCGGGTTGAGCGTGTAATTCCGATAAGCACTGTGAGGCCAGGTCCTCCCAATTGGCCGTTCTCCAGCGGGTGAATTAGCCGTTCCCTTCGGCCGCTTAACAGGAGGCTTGACGGGGCTGCGGATCACCTCATCGGCGGATTGCTGCTCGCAGCTTCTCCCAATTCCCAGAAGCGACCTTCTCGCGATCTTCCTCGGTGAGTTCCGATCCTTCGAGGAAGCGCCGGTTGCCGTGCGGCTCTACGGGCGGGAACGGATAGTCGGTGGCGCACATAATGTGATCCGCGCCGACCACCTCGGTCGCCCAGCGAAGGTAGCGCTGGCTCAAAATGCCGCCCGACGTAATCCAGACGTTCGTGCGGAAATAATCCGACACCGGGCGCGGCAAGTCCGCCGCCGGCGTATTCGCGTCGATTCGGTCAAGGTAGAACAGCACCATCTCACCCCAATGGCCAAGGATGAGCCGCAGGTCGGGCAGCGCCTCGAACACGCCCGACAGGATCAGCCGGATCGCTTGAATGCCACTCTCGAAATGCCAGCCCAGACCATAGGTCGCCAGACTGGTCTCGATGTCGTCGCCCAGGCTTTGATAATAGGCGGCGCGGACGCCGGGCTGCGGCGTCTGGCGATGGATGTAGAGCGGCGCCCGGAGCGCCGCTGCCGCCTCCAGAATCGGCCGGAAGTCGGGATGGTCGAGGTTGCGGTCGCCGGTCCGCCCGAACAGCATCGCGCCGTCGAGACCGAGCTGGGTCACGGCGCGCTCGAGCTCACGCCCCGCCTCCTCCGGAGCCGAGGTCGGCAATGTCGCGAACCCCTGGAACCGGTCGGGCCGCCGCCGCACCGTGTCGGCGATCACGTCGTTGGCCTCGCGCGCCAACGGCACGGCCTCGCCGGGCGAAAGCTTGGAGGCCGGGCGACGTGTGCGACAGGACCGAAACGTCGATCCCGGCCTCATCCATCGCCGCGATCCGGAGGTCGGAGAGATCGCGCAGTCGGCGCTCCTTGTCGTTGCCCGTCGACATCGCGATGCCGAGGTCGCGTGTCCCAGGGTCGAGCTCCTGCCACGCCCCGATAATCGCGGGCGTGGCGAGATGCTCCTCAAGGCAGATAATCTTCATGGGCTGCTCCGATGCTGAACCTCGACGCCGCCGGCTCAGCTGTCGAGCAGGTTGGAAACGAACACCTCCTCGATCGTGAACCGCTCTTTGGTGAGGCCCTGCTCGTGGTGGTAGCGCAGTACAGCGTCGATCGCGGCGCGGTTGGCCGCGATCCCATAGGGCCACCAATCGTTGCCCATCAGGTCACGATTGTCGCCGATCAGCTTGGTGAGCCAGGGGTGCATCAGGTTCATGTTGTTGAAAGTCATACCCTTCAGATACTGACCCTCGGTCTGGTCCTTCGCGTCGCAAAAGCCTTTGTACACAGCCTTGACGAGTTCGGGCGCTTCGGCCGCGAACTCGCGGGTGACCACCACCGTGTGCATGATCGGGAAGATGCCGGTGCGCCGGTAATAGTCGCGCTCCGCGCTCTCATAATCTTCGAACAGGCGGCCGACGCTGGGCGACTTCTCCAGCACGCATTTGGGGATGTCGGCGGAGATCAGCGCGTCGATCTCGCCGCGCTCCAGCATGTCGCCGAGATCGACGCCCCTGGCCGCATATTCGACCTCGACGCCATCGGACACGGGCTTTGCTACGAAGTCGATAGGGTCGATCGGGAAGTCGATCCCGCCCACAAGCCAGCGGCTCTGTTCTGGCCTGACTCCGAACTCGTCCGACATGATGCCCTTGGGCATCACACCCGCATCGTGGCCGTAAAGCGCCAGCTCACCGATTCGCTTGCCGGCGAAGTCCGCAGGCCGTTCGATGCCGCTCCCCTTATTGATGTAGATCGCGCCGTGGCGGAAGGCGCGGTTCGGGAACACAGGGATCGCCACGAACGGCGACGCCCCGTCCTCGAACGTGCGCAGGAAATAGGTCATGCCGAGTTCGGACACGTCGTACGCGCGCCGGCGGATCATCGCCTCGAAGATCTCGGTGACGATGCGCGCCGTGTGGAAAGTTGCATCGGCGCCTTCGATCCCGACGGCGCCGTCCTTCAGCGGACGCGTCCGGTCATAGTCCCAGAACGCGATGTCGAGCTTGCGGTTGGCCATGGCCGACCTCCTGTGGCAGGTGAGTGTAAATGCGTTTATTTACTCAGGTACCGGGGGTCCACCGTCTTCCACAGCCGACCGGGCCCGCGTTAGGAGACTGCATGGCTGGTGATGTCCGTGTACTTGCCGAGATGTTCGACCAAGTGTCGCTAGGCGCGCCGCAGAACGCCGTCGGTTTCGTCATGTGGAGAGTGATGCACCGCTACGTCCGCGAGGTGAATCAGGTTCTAAAGCCGCTCGATCTCACGCACCTGCAGTTCACCACCCTGACGCTGGTCGCGTGGATCGCCCGCCAGGGAAAAAGCTCCAATCAATCTGAGTTGGCGCGGTTCGGAGACATCCATCCCATGCAGGTATCAAACGTGCTCAAGGCGCTGGAGCAGAAAGCAATGATCAAGCGAACTCCGGCGCCCGGCATCGCACTCGCCAAGCAGGTTGCGATCACTTCCGCTGGCATCGCCGCTATTCGAAGCGCACTCCCGCCCGTGATCGAGGTTCAGGAGCGGCTTCTCGGGGAGGAGGGCCGCCCGGGAGGCGCGCTGCTCCAGTTGCTGGTCCGGGTCGACCAAGCGACATGATCGGCCCGCGCGCGCACGACAGTCCTGGAGAGAACGGAACGAGGCTCCGCGGGCTCAGTGCCGCTTGCACATGTTAGGTTCAGGCCGGATGTCCCCGATTATCGCGACGCTGCTGTATAGGCGAGTAGGGCATGACCCAACATCGCTGCTACAAGCCGCAAAGTAAGCGCGGTGCCTGAGCTGGGCCGCTACGCCGCATGCTTATGCGTTCCCGAGCACGCGGTAGACGCTGGCACGGCCGATGCCAAGGCGACGTGCGATGGCAGCAGGCCCGAGCTTTTCCTCATCGCGGAGGCGCCGCAGCTCAACCGGATCGATCGTGGGTTTGCGGCCCTTGTAGCTGCCACGGGCTTTCGCGGCCTTGATGCCTTCGATCTGCCGTTCGCGACGCAGGTTGGTCTCGAACTCAGCGAATACGCCCAGCATGTCCAAGAACGCCTTGCCCGCTGCGGTGCTGGTGTCCACCGGCTGCTCGGTCGCGCGCAGAGCAACGCCGCGCTCCTTCAACTCGCGGACGATGTCCTGCAGGTCCTTCATGGACCGGGCGAGGCGGTCGATGCGGGTGACGACCAGCGTGTCGCCGGGCTGCACGAAGTCGAGCAACACCTGCAGCTCGGTCCGGCCGTCGCGCCTGGACCGGCTGGCCTTCTCGGCGCGCACCACGCCGCATCCGGCCGCCTTTAGCGCGGCGCGCTGGATGGCGAGATCCTGGTCGAGGGTGCTGACGCGGGCGTAGCCGTAGATGGGCATGGTTGGGGGGCGATCCGTCCCGTTTGGGTCTAGACCCGCTCACGCTAATGTCTCGGAATGCCGAGAACAACCCATACGAGACGCGCTTTAATGTCTCATGCAGATGCCTCCGTGGGGTATACCCGTTTGAGGCATCCCACGCCCACGTAGGACGAAGCCGGCTCACAGATGGACCGTTGACAAGAATTTCTACATGTTACATGTAGAGTCTAGATTTGGAGTTCCTCGCTTGAAGACCAAGCCGCCCCGCTTCGACGCCGTCGTGTTCGACCTCCTGACGGCTCTGCTCGACTCCTGGACGGTGTGGAACCGGGCTGCCGGCTCCAGTGCGGCCGGCTTGCTGTGGCGGCGCGAGTACCTCCGCCTGACCTATGGGTGTGGCGTCTACCAACCCTACGAGGACCTGGTCGCCAGGGCCGCCAAGGTCGTTGGCTTGCAGCAGGCCAATGCGGACGCCCTGGTGGCGCATTGGGACGGGCTGCAGCCGTGGCCAGAGGTCGCCGACGTTCTTGGCGCGCTGTCCCACCGCGGCGTGCCGCTCGGGGTCGCCACAAACTGCTCCATCGTGCAAGGCCGCCGGGCCGCGGCACGGGTTGGCGTACCCTTGGCAGCGGTCGTCACGTCGGAGGAGGCCGGGTTCTACAAGCCCCGTCCCGAACCTTACCGCGCCGTGCTGGAGCGCCTCGGCACCGCACCGAGCCGCACGCTGTTCGTGGCTGGCTCGCCCGCTGACGTGCCCGGCGCCACCGGCGCCGGCATGCCGGTGTTCTGGCACAACCGCGCCGGCCTTCCGTTCGTCGCAGATGGCGCGCGCCCGTTCCTTGTCGCCGATACGCTCGCCCCCCTGTTGGACTTGGTGTGATGGCGGACACGACTGACCTGGCCGCGCTCGAAACTCCGCGCCTGCTCCTTGACCAGGCACGGCTGGAGCGCAACGCCCGCCGCATGCGTAAGCGGTGCGACGCCCTAGGCGTTGTGCTTCGCCCGCATCTCAAGACGTCCAAGTCGGTTGATGTGGCGCTGCTGGCCGGAGGCAGTAAACCCGGCCCCGTGACCGTCTCGACGCTCGCTGAGGCGGAGTATCTGGCCGCGGCGGGCTGGCGCGATATCTTATACGCGACGGCCATGGCTCCGGCCAAGGTGGCCCGCGCGGCCCGCATCCAGCATGACACAGGCGCCGCTTTAATGCTTTCGGTGGACAGTGTGGAGGCTGCTCGGCTGCTGGCCACACAAGCGGCAGACCACGGGGCGTCGTTTGGCTGCCTGGTCGAGGTGGACTGCGGCGAGCACCGCAGCGGCACAGCCCCGGCTTCCGCGGAGCTGGCAGGAGTCGCTGCCGCTATAGCGGCCGGCGCGCCGCACCTGCGGCTGGAGGGTGTCATGGCCCATGCCGGGCATTCCTACACCCTGGTTGACCCTGCCGGGCTGCAGGCCATGGCCGAGGTCGAACGGGCTGCTGCCGTGTCCTCGGCTGAAATGCTGCGCTCGCTTGGGCACCCGTCTCCTATCGTCAGCGTCGGCTCCACGCCCACAGTCCTGTATGCCGAGCACCTTAACGGCGTGACAGAGGCCCGGGCCGGTATCTACCTGTTCTGGGATCTGGCACAGTTGTCCCGCGGCATGTGCGCGGAGGCGGACATCGCCGTGTCCGTCCTGGCCACCGTGATCGGCCATCAGCGGCGCGGTCCCAGCCTGGTGCTGGACGCCGGCGCGCTTGCCCTGTCCAAGGACATCAGCGCCAACCGCTTCATGCCGGATGCCCACTATGGCTGGGTGTGTGACGCAGTGACGCTGCAGCGGCTTGGCACCCTGTCGGTCGAGGTGGTGCATCAGGAGCACGGCACCGTGCCGGTGCCGGACGAAAGCTGGTTCACCCGCCTGCCGGTCGGCAGCACCGTCCGCATCCTGCCCAACCATGCCTGCCTGACCTGCGCGCCCTACCCGTCCTACGACGTGATGGCAGGTGGTGCGGTGGTGGACCACTGGAACCGTACGGGTGGCTGGTGATGACCATGGAGGAAGCAATGATAACAGCAATGCCCAAGCTGACTGAGGTGCGCTGCGCCGGGGCCCCGCCGCCCGGCGGGCACTACGCCCAGGCCGTGCTGCACGGCAACCTGCTGCACGTGTCCGGCCAGCTTGGGGTGACGCGCGATACGCCAAAGCCGGATGCGGTGCCAGTGGCTGAGCAGATGGCTTTCGCGCTTGGTAATATGGAGCACATCGCCCGCGTCGTCGGTGCCGGGCGGACGGACGTCGTGAAGTGCACGGTTTTCGTGGCCGGCATCGAGCACTGGGAGGAGGCGAACCGGGCCTATGCCGCCTTCTTCGGCGCGCACCGTCCCGCCCGCTCCGTGGTGCCGTGCAGCTCGCTACACTTCGGCGCCAAGGTGGAGATCGAAGCCGTCGTGGCGGTCGGCGGATGAGCGGCACGCAAGCCGCCATGCCGGAGGCTTCGCCTGGAACCGGTCCGATCCGTCCCCTCTCCACCGAGTCCATGCTGACGGTCGAGGGCCTTGTTCTCGGCTACGGCATGGGTGCCGCCTTCGTCCCCGCGGTGCAGGATGTGTCTTTCCAGGTACGCCGGGGCGAAACGGCGGCGCTGCTGGGTCCGTCGGGGTGCGGCAAGAGCACGATTCTCAAGGCCGTGGCGGGCTTCCTGCACCCGGCGGCCGGGCGGGTGCTGGTGGGAGGCAAGCCGGTCGCAAAGCCCGGACCGGACCGCGCTGTCGTGTTCCAGGAGTTTGACCAGCTGTTCCCCTGGCGCACCGTGCTGGACAACATCGCGTATCCGCTGCGCGTCACCGGCCGCAGCCGGCGCGTGGCCGCCGACCAGGCTGGGCACTGGCTGGGCGTCATGCGCCTTGAGCACGCCGCGAGCCGCTTCCCACACCAGCTTTCAGGCGGCATGAAGCAGCGCGTGGCCATCGCCCGCGCGCTCGCGCTAGAGCCGGCCGTGCTGCTGATGGACGAGCCTTTCGGGGCACTCGACCCGCAAACCCGGCTGCGGCTGCAATTGGAGTTCATCGAGTTGGCGCAACGCACCGGCGCCACCGCCCTGTTCGTGACGCACTCCATCGCTGAAGCCGTGCTGGTCGGGTCCGATATCGTCATCCTCGATGGCGTGCCGTCCGGCATCCGGGCCGTTGTGGACGCCCGGCCCGTCCTCGACCCCCGGTCCGACGCCGCCTTGCGGGTGGGCCAGGAGGTCTCGGCCGTGATGGGCCACGACGGAGGTCACGCCCATGGCGAGTAGTGTCGCAACACCGGTCGCGCGCCGCGGCTTGACGCGCTGGGGCGACCTGCCGACGGCGCTGCGCCGGAGCGTCCAGTTTATCATGCTGCTGGGGCTCTGGCAGGCTTACGTCGTCTGGTCCGGCGTGGAGCCGCTGATCTTCCCGGCGCCGGCCGACGTGGGCCGGGCGCTATGGACGGGCTGGGTGTCCGGCGATCTCGCACGCGCTACCGGCAGCACGATCTGGCTGTTGCTGATCAGCCTACTGATCGGCGTAGTGCTGGGGCTGCTGTTCACCGTGCTGGCCCGGGTCAGCACCTTCGCCGACGACCTAGTGGAATTGCTGACGGGAATGCTGAACCCGCTGCCCTCGGTCGCCATCCTGCCCATCGCGATCATCTGGTTTGGCCTGAACCTCAACGCCCTGCTGTTCGTCGTCGTCAACGCCGTGGTCTGGCCGGTGACGCTGAACATCAGTACCGGCTTCCGCACCGCGAACCAGACACTGATCAACGTCGGCCGGGTCCTCGGCCTGTCCTGGTGGCGCATGGCGACAGACGTGCTGTTCCCCGCCGCGCTGCCGCACACCATGACCGGGATCAAGACCGGCCTGGGCTACGGCTGGCGCACCATCATCGCCGCCGAGCTGGTGTTCGGCATCTCGGGCAGCAAGGGCGGCCTGGGCAACTTTCTCAACGACGCCCGCACCTTCATGCGCACCGACGACGTGTTCGCCGGGATCGTCACCGTCGCAGCCATCGGCGTGCTGCTGGAAGCCGGCTTCAACCTGATCGAGCGCCGCACCATCGTCCGTTGGGGCATGAAGCAGGCATCGGCGACCAGCAACCCATAGGAGAACGCAACCATGACCTCCCTCTCCCTCCGCCGCCGCACCCTGCTTGCGCTGGCCGCCGCAGCCTTGCCAATGCCGCACATCGCGCGTGCGCAGCCGGCCGGGAAGCTGGTCATCGCCACCCAGAACGGCCTGGGCTACGCCCCCATGGTCGTCGTCAAGCAGAAGCGGTGGCTGGAAGAGGCCGTGCCCGGCCTGCAGATCGAATGGAAGGTCATCTCCTCCAGCGTCGCCATCCGTGAGTCCATGCTGGCCGGCGAAGTGCAGATCGGGTGCGGCAGCGTGGCGCCGTTCCTGATCGGTCGGGATCGCGGCTTTCGCACCCGGCTCGTCTCGGTGCTGAACACCGTCGACCTTTGGCTGCTGACCAACGACCCGCGCATACAGTCGGTCAAGGATCTGCGCCCGACCGACAAGGTGGCCGTCGTGGCGCCGGATACGAACCAGGCGTTCGTGTTGCGCCGGGCGGCCCAGCAAGCGTTCGGCGACCCAAAAGCGTTGGACCAGACCATGCTGTCCATGCCGCACCCCGATGCGCTGCAGGCGCTGTTGGCCAACCAGATCGCGGGTTACATGGGGTCGCCGCCGTTTCAGGAAGCGGCTGCAGCCCGGGGCGCGCGCCGGCTGTCGTCGTCGCGTGACCTGTTCGGACCGCTCACCTTCAACGTGTGCTTCGCGCGGGAGCAGCTGGCCCAGCAGAACGGTCCGTCATTGCGCGCGCTTCAAGCCGCGGTGGGTCGCGCGATCGAACTGCTCAAAGCGCAACCCGCCGAAGCCGCCGCCTTGCTGGCGCGCGACGCCGGGCAGCCGGAGGCGGAGCTGGCCCGCCAGCTCGCTGAACCGGAGACGCAGTTCACGACTGAGCCCGCGGGCGTGGAAGCGCTCGGCGCCTTCATGCACGAGACCGGCTTCCTGCGCACGCCTGCTGGCAAGCTGGACGACCTTCTGTTCCGGCTGTAGGCGCCGTCCCGTGTCAGCCCTCCTCGCCCTCAAGCCCTCCGAGCGGATCGTGGACTCGGTCCACGCGGCCCTGCGCGCTGCCATTCTCGACGGATCGCTGGCACCGGGCCAAGCCCTGTCCGTGCCGGAGCTGTCCCGGCAGCTCGACGTGTCACGCAGCCCGGTGCGCGAGGCGGTCCTGGCGCTGGTCGCAGACGGTCTGGCCGTGGAGCAGCCCCGGCGCGGGGTCGCCGTCGCCGAGATCGAGGCGGCCGATATGCTGGAAATCCACGAGGTGCGCGAGGGCGTCGAGGCGCAGGCCGCCCGGCTGTGCGCGGAGCGCGCCGGCCCTGCGGTGCTGCATCAACTCGCAGGGCTGCTGGAGCAGCAGGTGGCCGTCGTGGAGCAGGGTGATGCGCCGGGCTGGTTCCAAACCAATGCCGACTTCCACCGCTTGATCGCGGCCGGCGCCGGCAACCGGCGCCTGTCCGAGGTAGTGCTGGTGCTGGAAGGCCAGATGCGCTTGGGGCTGCGGCAGGTTTCCTCGGACCGTGGCCAGCGCCGGCGGGGCCTGGCTGAGCACCAGGCCATCCTGGACGCGATCACCGGCCGGGAGCCGGACGCCGCGGAACGGCTGATGCGGGAGCATATCCGGCGTACAAGGGAAACGCTCGCCTTGCAACTTGGCTGACGGCCAACCCGCGGCTGTGACGGCTTTGGAAGGGCGCGTTGAAAATGGCAGCCGGGCAGCCGTGAGCGCCGACGACTGCTGGACCCTGCGCGCCGCCGACCGCGCGTTGCTCGGCAACAAGACGGGTGCCACGCGGCTGGGCTTCGCCGTGCTGCTCAAGCTGTTCCAGGCCGAGGGCCGCTTCCCGCGCCGGGCCGAGGACGTGCCTGTTGCCGCGGTCGAGGCTGTCGCGGGCCGTCGGCGTGGCCGCGGCTATGTGGCAGGGCTACGACTGGCGCAGCAGAACCATCGAGTACCACCGCACCAAGGTCCGCGCGGCGCTCGGCTTCCACGAAGCTACGCTGGACGACGCCGAGGCGCTCGGCCGCTGGCTGGACGATCGGGTGCTCGCCCTGGAACGCCGCCCGGACCGGCTGCTGGCGGCGGCGCGCGAACGATGCCGGTCGCAGAACTTGGAACCACCTTTGCCTGAACGGCTGGAGCGGCTGGTGCGTTCTGTCCTGCACCGGCACGAGGACGCTTTCTGCACCGCCCTGCTCGCACGCCTGCCGCCCGAGGCCGCGGCGGGGCTGAATGCTCTGCTTCGCCCGCCCGATCCCGGCGAAGCGGGCAGCAACGACGACGAACCCCGCCTAGCGCCGCCACTGCTGACACTGCGTTCCGGCACCGGCCAGGCAAGCTTGCAGAGCGTGGGCGATGAGGCCGCGAAGCTGGCCTGCATCCGCGCCACCGCCCTTCCAGCCGGCCTGTTCGACGAGGTGCCGTCCCGAGTGCTGCTCGCTTACCGCCGCCGGGTCGGGGCCGAGGAGATGCACGAACGCCGGCGCCATCCCGACCCGATCCGGCTGACGCTGCTGGCGGCCTTCTGCCATGTGCGCGGGCGCGAGATCGCGGACAGCCTGACGGAGCTGCTCATCACCACCGTCCACCGCATCGGCGCCAAGGCCGAGCGTCGGGTGGAGGGCGAGCTGGTGACCGACCTCAAGCGCGTGGCCGGCAAGCCCGCGCTGCCGTTCAAGCTTGCCGCCGCCGCCAGCCTCGCCAAGCCGGACGGCGCCGTGCGTGACGTGGTGTTCCCTGCCGTGGACGAGCAGACCCTGCGCGACCTGGTGGCTGAGGGCGAGAACACTGGGCCGGCCTACCGGCGCCATCTGCAGACGGTGATCCACAACTCCTACCGCTCCCACTACCGCCGGATGCTGCCGCTGGTGCTGGACGCGCTTAGCTTCAGTCCAGAAACCAGGCGCACCGGCCGGTGCTGTCGCCCTTGGCGTGATCGCCCGCCACGCCGCGCGCAAGATGCGCTGCTACCCGGCAGGCGACGCCGTGCCGCTGGACGGCGTCGTGCCGGCGGCCTGGCGCAATGCGGTGCTGGAGGGGGACGCCCGGGGCCGCACCAGGGTCAACCGCATCGCCTACGAGATCTGCGCCTTGCAGGCGCTGCGTGAGCAGCTCCGGTGCAAGGAGGTCTGGCTCGAGGGCGCCGACCACTACCGCGACCCCGACCAGGACCTGCCGGCGGACTTCGACGCGCGACGGGCCGAGCACTACGCCACGCTCAAGCTGCCGCTGGACGCGCAGACGTTCATCGAGCTCCTGCGGGCGGAGATGACGGATGCCCTCACGGTCCTGGACGGCGGCCTGACTGCCAACCGGCACGTCCGCATCCTCAAGCGCGGCGGCGGCCGGATCGCGGTGTCGCCGCTGGAGCGCCAGCCCGAGCCGCTGGGCCTCGTTGCGCTCAAGGCCGAGATCGCCCGGCGCTGGCCGATGACGGGGCTGCTCGACTTGCTGAAGGAGGCCGACCTGCGGATCGGCTTCACCGACGCGCTGCGCACCATCACCGACCATGAGAACCTGCCGCGCCCCGTCTTGCAGGTGCGCCTGCTGCTGTGCCTGAACGGCATCGGCACCAACACCGGCCTGAAACGTATGGCATCGGGCCAGCAAGACGTCACCTGTAAGGACCTGCTCTACGTCCAGCGCCGATTCATCAACCGCGACGGCCTACGCGAGGCCATCGCCGCGGTTGTGAACGCGACGCTGCGCGCCCGCCATCCCGGCATTTGGGGCGAGGGCACCACGGCGTGTGCCGCCGACAGCAAGCAGTTCGGCGCCTGGGACCAGAACCTGATGACCGAGTGGCACGCCCGCTACGGCGGGCGCGGCGTCATGATCTACTGGCACGTCGAGCGGCGCAGCACCTGCATCTACTCGCAGCTGAAGACCTGCTCCTCGTCGGAGGCCGCCGCGATGATCGAGGGCGTGCTGCGCCACTGCACCGACATGGAGGTGGACCGGACCTATGTGGACAGTCACGGGCAGTCCGAGGTGGCCTTCGCCTTCTGCCACCTGCTCGGCTTCCAGCTGCTGCCGCGGCTGAAGGGCATCCACCGCCAGAAGCTCTACCGCCCCACAACCGGGGCGCCGGACGCCTACTCGTCGTGGCAGCCCGTCCTCACGCGCCCGATCGACTGGGCGCTGATCGCCCAGCAGTACGACCAGATCCTGAGGTATGCGACCGCGCTCCGGCTCGGCACCGCCGCTGCGGCCGACATCCTGCGCCGTTTCACCCGAGCCAACCTGCAGCACCCGACCTACAAGGCTCTTGTCGAGCTCGGCAAGGCGCTTCGCACGGCTTTCCTAGGCCGCTACCTGCACCGGATGGAACTCAGGCGCGAGATCCACGAGGGGTTGAACGTGGTCGAGAACTGGAACTCGGCCAACGACTTCATCCGGTATGGCCGCGGCGGGGAGATCGCCACCAACCGGCTGGAAGACGAAGAGGCGACGGTGCTGACCCTGCACCTGCTGCAGAACTGCATGGTCTACGTGAACACGCTGATGATCCAGCGCGTGCTAGCTGAACCAGCCTGGATGGCCCGCATGGGATTGGACGAGCGGCGCGGGCTGACGCCGCTGGCCTGGGGGCATGTCAGCCCGTATGGCCTGTTCCGCCTCGACATGGCTGCGCGCCTATCACTCGACATGCCCACCCAGAACGCCGACCCGGGCCAGCTTCTGTTCCAGGGCGTCTAACCCTGCTTGCCCAGCGTTACCTTGCGGCTGGTATCACGAATGTTGGGTCAGACCCGAGTAACGGAGGGCGAGACATGAAGGCGCTGGCGTTGTCGAACAATGACATGGCGATCGTCGCCTGGACCTATGATGGTCATCTCGACGGATGTCTGGGCTTCGCCGTTTATCGGCAGGACTTGACCGCTGGGACCGAGACGCCGCTGCCGGCGATGGCGAGGTTTAAGGCCACGCAGAATCTGAACGCGGCAGCGACTACAACGGATCGTTCGCCAACGTCCTAACGGTCGACGCCTTTTTTTCCGAGATCCTCGCCGCCGGGCATAAAGGCGTCATCGTCACCGCAGGCACATCCCCAACCGGTCTCGTCGCCGCCTCGCTCGCACGCAGGAAGAACGTGCCAGTCGGCGAGAAGACGGCTCGTGGAGTGGCGTGAAGCATATCGTCGTCACCGACGAGCCGGACTTTGAGAGCCGTCTCGAGTCACTGGCCGCCGAACATGGGACGACCGCGGCGTTCGACGGTCTCGGCGGCGACCTACTTACCAGGCTCCTGCCCAGGCTTCCGACGAACTCCACCGTCTATGTCTACGGCTTCCTGGGCGGACCCGCACCTATCGCGCTCCCGACGATGCTGATCATCGGAAAGAACCTAACGCTGCGAAGGTTCGCCAATCTCGAAAGTCCCACCGATACCAACCCGCAGGCGCTCATGGTTGCGACAAACGAAATCAAAGGCCTGATCGACGATCCTGATTACCGAAGGTCCATAGTCTTTGCCGCCGATCCGCCGACCGCAAAACGGCGTAACGCTCAGACGGTGTTTCGAGAAGTCCGCAGCCGCTTACTTCAGTTACTTGTCGGATCCTTTACTGCAACGGCTTCATTGCTTGAATGCGGGGTACGTCGACAGGCCGTTTCGAAAGCGGAGCAGCCGCCGCCATGACGTCCACCAGGACCTGACATTCGCTTTTCCCAGTGGCCAACACCTCGCGAAACGAAGCAATGCGCGACATGGACCACAGGGTGGCTGCCAAGACCGGTATCGGGCTGCTGTCTATGAGCTTCTTTGCACTTGGGTAGATGTTGTAGCCAAGCCCCTTGATGAGATTGAAGCTCGCGTGAACTCCGCGCGCCAGGACGACCGCTTCTTTCCATGACGCGCCGCCACCGCGGCGCTCGCCGGCCACTGCCACGCTCTCGAACGCGACGCACATCGGGACGTGGCAGCGCAGCCAGAGAGGCATGTCGGGTTCGAGGGTCGCGGGCAAACCCGCAGCATTGAACACGTCCACCCAGCGTTGCTCGCTCATGATGGTCTTCTGGCCAGCAGCACCGATCGTTGCCTTGAGCTTGCCATCGCTGTCTAGCGTCGCTTGCACGAACGGCATGCCGAAGGCACAGCGCGAAGAGCCGACCGCGTCCTGCAATCGTTCGGGATGAAAGGTGTTAAACATGAACTGGACGCTCTTGGCCGCACTGCGCTGCAAGCTGGGCAGCATCGCCTCTGTCTGATGGTCGAGAAGAGTGACGATCAGCAAATCGTAAGGCGTCTCCTCGTCTAGTGAATCGATCACCCGGACGCTGGCGTGCTCGCCGTTAACGTCGGTAATCCCGCCATCGCGCTGAAGCTGCTGCAGCCTGGTCGATCCCGGGCGCGCGATGACTGTGACATCGTGGTGACCGACCCGGGCGAGTTGAGAAGCAAAGGTGCTGCCAATCTTCCCTGAGCCGAGCACGGCGAGTTTCAGCGAGGACGATGGCGGGTCGGTGATCATGAGGGCTCCTGGCATGAACTATCTCCTCGCCCTCTGCCTGACGCGCAGTGCTCGATACAGCAGACCCGCCGTAAGCAGGCCGTAAGCTATCGCGCTGACGGCGAAGAGCGACGTGGCTCGGCGGAAACTGAGAGCTAATGCGCCGGCGGCGAGCATCGGCAGCACCTGCATCGCGTGGATCCCGAGGAAGTGCGGCACACGCAAGTCGCTGCCTGACATGCTCCACCCGAGCAAAGGCAGATGTTTCCCCGGTCGATCGACGGTGGCCCGACCTTTCACACTCATCAAGACGCCGGTTCCTCCACCGACGACGCCTGTCATGAGCAGACCCGCGACAATCGCCTGATTCATGGTGCGGTCCGCATGCTCGTTCGGCCGAAGCGCGATCTCCCACGCCAACGGCAGGACTGCTCCGATGAATAGCAGCGCGAACATTCCCATCGTTGCATAGATGGCGGCGTCACCAGGGGTCGAGACATTGAAGTGCGAGCGCCGCGCCCGCGCCGCTTGGAGAGTGATGCACGCGAGTTCGACGGTCGACCCGGCGACCATAATTCCGACTGTCGCCAGAGGCAGCATGGCTAAGCGGCGCTCGGGACGCACGAAGGCGAACATGGCTGAGGCGGTGAGCATATAAACGCTAATCGAGAGCGCGAATCGGGTGGGCTTCAGCGCAACCGACTCGCCCCCGACGGTGCGCGGATCACGCCACGCCCAAACCACACCCGCCGGAACCAGCGCGAGCAGTCCGAGGCCGTATCGGGCGAGGGTAGGCTGCCAGTACCAGCCACTTCCCGCCCCGGCTGCAGTCTGCACGTCCACCGGAAAGCCGGTCATACCGGAATGCCCAAGCGCCCGGCCACGGCGAAACGGAGGATCAGGAATGCCACGAGGCCAACGGGACCCGCTAGGAAGGTCAGCAGGAGACAAGGCAGAATAAGGAGCCGAGGCACAGCGGCGGCAAGCCCTTCTTGCGCGATCCACGATCCGGTAAACAGGTCGAACGCCAGATAGTGGAGCCACCCGGCAGCGAGCGCCGCGTTACTGGTGAAGAGTTGGCGGACTGCCTCGATCGACCTGAAGCTGCCGCCTGTGCGCTCGCGGAGGCCTCGAATGAGCAAGATCGCGTAGGCCACCCCGAGAATGGAGGGAACCGCAATCGTGGTGCCATTCCACACCGCCACTCGCAGCGGCTGCGGAACAAACAGGCTTGCCGACAGGCAAAGCCACGAGATCAGGGCCAGCGCACTACCGGCGGAAAAGGCGAGGTTTGGTCTCAGCATGGTTCCGCTTCGGTTTTGACAGTGTTAAGATACGAGATGACAGGCGATCTAGACGGTGTCAAGACCGGCGCAGCTTCACGGCAAAGCTACCATCATGGCGATCTACGCGCGTCGCTTGTCGCAGCGGCTTTGGAGATCATCGAGGAAGTGGGGCCGGATGCTTTCTCGCTACGTGCAGCCGCGCGTCGCGCGGGCGTATCGCCGGCGGCCCCGGCGCATCATTTTCGCGATACGCGCGGTCTGCTGACCGTGATCGCAACAATCGGCTTCCTGGAACTCGGCAATGAATTAGGGGCAGCGACGAGACCGGACCGCCGATCAACCATCGCAGCACAATGCCACGCTTATCTGCGTTTCGCCCTGGCGAGACCCGGCCTGTTTCGGCTGATGTGGCGTAAGGCGGCGTTGGACTTGAAAGATCCAGAACACATTGCGGCAGCAAAGCGCGCCTTCGCCATCTCCGACCGGATTGTTCGCGGGGACGAAGCCGTTGCGGCATCATCGCCTGGAGATCCGGTCCTCGCGCCGACCATCGCCTGTTGGGCGATGGTCCACGGCTTCGTGGCGCTCATTATCGACGGTGCCTTCTTCGCGAGCGAGGCCGAGGTGCCAGCCGCGCTGGACAGGCTGCTCGACGCGACGTTGAAGCATTTGGACCTGGGTGGGAGTCAGCCGCTCTGATCGAACCGGCTGCTCGCCTGCGACCGGTGGCATCTCGCTGAGGTCTGGCGGAGGCAACGACGGCTCGCAGCCTAGCTGCCTGCAGTCAAGCACCAGAGCTATCAGATTCGCGCCAGCTCATCCCGAAGCCGCGATTGCAATTAGCCCGGGTCGGTCATTGCACGCTATTCTTCGCCCGCGTGCGACAGCCTCGGTTTTGCTATTGAGTCCATAGTCACAAATCATCTCAGTCACGTCCCGGTTTGTCGACGGGGTCACACGTGAACGCCACCCGCATCCGCTGGGGCCAGGTCCTCACCGTCTGTTCGATTGCGCTGGCCTTCGTTTGGGCCGCGACCCAGTGGACGGCGGCGCAGCTTGGCTACCAGGCACAGCTCGGACATCCCTGGTTCATGGCCGGTCACTATCCCGTCTATCACCCGCCAGCGTTCTTCTGGTGGTGGTTCGCCTACGACGCCTATGCCCCGCACGTCTTCGAGCACGGCGCCTACATCGCCGCCGCGGGCGGCTTAGCCTCCGTCGTGGTGGCGGTCGCCATGTCGGTCTGGCGGGCGCGGGAAGCCAAGACCGCCGACACTTACGGTTCCCCCGCTGGGCAACTGAGAAGGAGGTGCGGGCTGCCGGCTTGCTTGGCCCGGACGGCACGGTGCTGGGCCAGCTCGGCAAAAGCTACGTCCGCCACGACGGGCCCGAGCACGTGCTTTGCTTCGCCCCGACCCGTAGCGGCAAGGGCGTCGGCTTGGTCGTGCCGACACTGCTCACCTGGGCGGGCTCGGTCATCGTCCACGACATCAAGGGCGAGAACCACGGCCTGACCGCCGGCTGGCGGGCACGGTTCAGCCGCATCCTCCTGTTCGATCCCACTAACCCGGAGAGCAACGCCTAGGACCCGCTGCTGGAGGTGCGCCGCGGACCGAACAAGGTGCGCGACGTCCAGAACGTCGCTGACATCCTGGTCGACCCCGAAGGCGCGCTGGAGAAGCGCAACCACTGGGAGAAGACCAGTCACGCCCTGCTGGTCGATGCCATCCTGCACGTCCTCTACGCCGAAGCCGACAAGACGCTCGCCGGCGTCGCCAACTTCCTCTCGGATCCCAAGCGCCCGATCGAGACGACGCTACGCGCCATGATGACCACGGCGCATCTCGGCAAGGCCGGGATGCACCCTGTCATCGCTAGTGCGGCCCGCGAGCTCCTGAACAAGAGCGAGAACGAGCGGTCGGGCGTGCTCTCGACCGCCATGTCGTTCCTCGGCCTCTACCGCGATCCCGTGGTGGCGCAGGTCACCCGCCGCTGCGACTGGCGCATCCGCGACCGGCGCGGTTCATGGCAGCCGACCGCGAGTTCGCCAAAGCGCGGCGAAACCTATAGCGCGTCAACGTAAAACCGGAACCGTCAGGGCTTCCCCGTCCTGCTGCGGGCGACCCGCCGCGCATGGCTGGGAAATGGGCCCAAGGCCGAGTTCTCGTTCCCGCTCAGCCACGCCATTCGCACCGAAACGGTCGCGTCATCATCTACGATCGGGCGGTAGATGACGCCTGGAAACGCGATTGCCGTCGCTGACTCGGAGACCACGGTCAGGGCGTAGCCAGTGCTCACCAACCCGAGCAGACTTTCGCGGCAGATGTCATGCTGGCGTAGGTTCGGCGCGTAACCGTCAGGCTGCAGTTTGCCGGCAAGCCAGGCGTAGATCAGCGGTCCGGAGCCGTAGGCGCGCACCACGAACGCTTCCTCGCGCAGTTCGGCCCAGGTCAGTGTCTCGCCTGTCGCTACCGAGTGATGCTCAGGGGCCGCGATGTAGATGCGCTCGTCCCATAGATGTTCGTTCGGCAATCCGAGTGCGCCGTCGACCGCCATCAGGAAGGCGACGTCGATTTGATGCTGACGCAGCGCGGCGACCTGGTGGGCCGAAGACCCCTCTCGGAACGTGACGTCCAGACCCGGGAACCGCACCCGGTTTTCCGCTAGAATCTGTCGTAAAATGCCAAACGCAAGCGAGGGATAGAAGGCGATCCCGAGCGCCCCGACCCCGCCCCTCTGCATGCTTGTCGCGCTGAGCGCTGCATTGTCGAGTTCCGCCAAAGCCCAGCGCGCTCGGTCGAGAAAGCGCCGACCGGCGAAGGTCGGCTGCGCGCCTGATTTACGGCGCTCGAACAGCGTGACGCCAATTTGCTCTTCCAAGGCGCTGATGCGGCGACTTACAGCCGAGGGCTGCAGGTTCAGCTGCGCCGCAGCGCCCCGGATGCTGAGATGCTCAGACACAAGCAGCGCGTACTGAACGGTCAATGCATCAAGCATCGATATCGGCAGTGTCTGAAACAGCATACCAGAGGAAGCGTGCCGCCTGCACCGTGAGTGCGGAGCTGCCCGACAGGAAGAGACCAGAGTCGGCCATTTCACGTCGCGTCCCGCGCTGTCCAAATCCGGTCGTTCATTCACCTTCCGGGTTCGACGTAAGCTGGATCCAAATCGGGCTGGGTGCGCTCATGGCGTCGATGGAGCTTTGGTAAAATAGGGCTTTAGATTGCGGGCGAGAAGGCCGTCGACCATTCGGTCCGACAGAAGCCTGGTGAGACGGATGATCATCGCCGTGCTACGACCAACGGTGTAGCGAGTGCGAGGCTGTTTGCTGGTGATTGCGCCCGCGATGACACGAGCTGCCTCTTCTGGGCGCGCTCCTCCGGGAACAGCTGCCTGGGCCTGCGAGATAACTGCATGCATGAGCGCGGCGTAGCGACCATGCTGCTCGGTGGTCATTTCGCTGATGGCGCGTTCGCCGACGGCAGCGACCCGCTCGAGCATGTCGGTCGTGACCGCGCCTGGTTCGATTACGACGACCTTCACCCCAAGCGGCTCGACTTCGCGGCGCAAGGCATCGCTGACCGCTTCGAGGGCGAACTTCGTGCTCCCGTAGGGGCCGTAGGTCGCCATCGCCACCTTGCCGCCGACTGACGAGATGTTGACGACGGTTCCGCGGTTCTGGATAAGCGCGGGAAGCAGCGCTTGCATCATCGCGACATGACCGAACAGGTTGACCTCGAACAATCGGCGCCATTCGGCGAGCGGCAGCGTTTCGACGGGCGCATTCATGCCGACGCCGGCATTGTTGACCAGCGCGCGCAGTGGACGCCGTTCAGGATCGTCGGTGATGTGCTTCACGAGCGCGGCGATCTCGGCCTCGTTGGTGATGTCGAGCATGACCGGCTCAAGGTTCGTGGCACGGAGCGCGTCGGCGTCCGTGGCTTTACGCACGCCGGCGAGGACGTGGAAGCCGCGCCTGGCAAGCTCACGAGCGGTGGCGGCGCCGATGCCGGTCGAAGCACCGGTCACTACGACGATCTCACGATGGGGCTGTATTTCACTGGCTAGACTACTCATGACGTCGATCCTGGTCTCTGTCTTGATGTTCAGTTGCAGCGCCGACATTAATTAAAATATTTAATAGACACGACGGTTTTCCCCCGTATAACATAACCAAATAAATTTCATCGGCGCCGCCGCGTCTTGCCGAGTCAAGACAAGGAGCGTTGCTCCAAGCAAATTTACATCGAACGCTGAATAAAACAGACGAAGGGCAGCGGTGTTGCACGAGGCTGGCGGCGAACGCAGGCTATGCGCCGACGCTCAGCAAAGCACCTGCGGTCAATCCCGAGCGGCCGCAGACCTATGGAACCAACACTACTTTTCCAAAATTTCCCCGTGCCGCCAAAATCCGGTGCGCTTCCGGCGCCTCGGCGAACGGCACCGCGGCGTGGACGATGGGCTGGATCGAACCGTCCGCCAGCTTGCCCGAAAGCTCCTTGAGCCACGGCTGCAGCGACCCACGATCGTTCCAGAGTGCCATGATGTTGAGGCCGACGACCGTCTTCGATTCGTCGAGTTGCCGCAAAAGGTTGAACCCGCGCATCATCGCCAAAATTTCGGGTAGTGCAGTCCGGTAGGATCGTCGCTCACCACGCAACAGCGACGATGCGCCGTAGCTGATAACACGCCCGCCTGGGCGAAGCAGCTTGTAGGATCTTCGTAGCGACCTTCCCCCGATGGCTTCGAGAATGATGTCGTAACGCGGGAGACCTTCCCACCATCTATCTCGACGATAGTCGATGGTGCGCTCGACGCCCAGCTCGCGCAGTCGTGCATGCTTCGCGGGTGACGCGGTTCCATGCACCACCGCCTCGGCGGCCTTCGCGAGTTGCACCGCGGCAATCCCGACTCCTCCGGCGGCCGCATGCACAAGCACGTGCTGACCGGGATGCAACTGGCCAGACCCGTGCAGTCCTTCCCACGCCGTGAAATAATTGACGATGATCGCCGCGCCCTGCTCGAAAGTCAGATCGTCCGGCAACGAGCCCAGATCGTTGACGTCGACATTCACGATCTCGGCATAGCCTCCGTAATGGGTTCCGGCGAAGACACGTCGACCGAGCAAGTCCGAGTCGACTCCCTCACCTACGGCCTCGACGATTCCCGCCACCTCGAAACCGGGTACGAACGGCGGTTTGGGAGCCGCGGGATTGAGGCCGACGCGATACAGCGTGTCCGCAAAATTGACACCCGCCGCTCGCACCGAGATCTTCACCCTACCCGCTTTCGGAGCCGGTGGATCAGGGGACTCCTGAACTTGAAGGACGGAAGGTCCGCCCTTTTGGGTAATGTTTATTACTCTCATATGCCCCGCAACCTTTTCATGAAAACTCACTGAAACTGGTGGTTCTTGGCTTGGCCGAACGTCCGAGCAGCCCGTCTATCTTTGATGCCCCAGTTGGCAGACCGCAGGCTCCAAGCGCAGCATGCGTCCACCCCGACCGGGATGAGCCGGGCGATCGCCGCGTCACCGCCTGCGGTAGCGCTCCGCAAGGTGCGGCGCCTGCGCGCCGAATGCCGCGAGGTCGGCCTTGAACACCGCGTCGAGCAGGTCGAACCTCTCGACCCCGGGAGCGCAGACGATCTCGCCGAGGGTGAGGCCGCGCAGGCTGGCGGTGACGACATCATCGGCCGACATGCGAGGCACCGCACTAAGGTCGAGTCCCTGTCGCTCGTGAAACTCCGTGGCGACGACGCCGGGGCAAAGCGCCTGTATTTTCAAGCCGTGATCCTTCATCTCCTCCTGCAGCGCCTGCGACAGCGCGACGATGTGAGCGAGGGTTGCCGTGTACACGGCGCGGCGCAGGGGCAGCTTTTCGAGCGATGCCGGTCCGCTGAACGCGAGCATGCCCGACACGTTGATGATGGTGCCTCCTCGCCTCGCCGCCATGCCGGGGGCCGCGGCTCGGGCCAGCATAGTAGGCGCGACGACCTTCACGTGCAGAAGCTCGCGCGCCTTGTCCGCCGGCAGTTCGGTGAACGGCATGTAGTGCGCGACACCCGCATTGTTGACGAGCATGGCAAGCTCCTCGTTCGCGCAGACGTCCGCGACCGCGTCCACGCCGGTGTCGGTGGCGAGGTCGGCGACCATCGGGCGAACAGTCACATCGGGAAGCGCCGCGACCAGATCGTCGAGTCGGTCGCGACGGCGGCCCACGACCACGAGGTTGTAGCCCTCGGCGCCGAGCCGCAGGGAAAAGGCTCTGCCGATGCCCGAGGAAGCGCCGGTCACGAGCGCCCACCGGGTGTCGCTCACGGGACCACCGCTCGTCGTGCTCGCAGGGTTCGAGGGATCAGGCATGATCGGAGCTCCGTCATATGGTGAATAATGACCCGGTGCCGGTCACACGGCGCCGAGCGCGATGGCGCTGCGCGCGGCATCGATGATCGCCGTTGCCGCCGGACGCGGCTGCCAGCCCAGCACCGTCCGCGCCTTGGCCGACGTGAAGACGTGCTTGCGACGCAGGAGAGGGATGACGAACCGGATCGGACGCTGGAACAGCGAGACGATCCGAAGCACGAGGTCGGGCATCGCCCGCGTCGGCACCTTGGCGGCGCGGACGCCGAGTTCCGTGCGCAGGACACGGGACACATCGGCCATCCACATCCAGTCGCTCGCGGCGATGAACCGCTCTCCCGCCGCTTCCGGCGCGGTCATGGCGCGGACATGGAGATCCGCCACGTCGCGGACATCGACGATGCAGAACCCAAGGTTAGGATAGCGCGGCAGACTGCCGTTCAGCATCCGCTGGACCAGCTGCAGAGAATGCAGATTGCCCGCGCCGACCACCGGCCCGGACACGGCGGCCGGCAGGATCGTAGCGAGCGTCGTCGGTCCGGAGCGGCTTGCCATGAAGTCCCAGGCGCTCTTCTCCGCCAGAGTCTTGGCAAGGCGGTAAGGACCGATCCTGGGGTCGCTCGCGTCGGTCCAGCGCGTTTCGTCGGTGACGCTGTCGGGACTCGTCATCGCAGGCCGGCAGGCCTCGACCGCCGAGGTCATCACCACGCGCCGGACGTCAGCGCGGCAGGCGGCGCGAAGTACGCGCAGCGCGCCGTCGCGCGTCGGCACGATAAGTTCATTCGGGTCGCGCGGAGCATCGACGCCGACCGGGGCGGCGACGTGGAGGACGTAGTCGCAGCTGGCGACGGCGGCGTCCCACCCCGCGTCATCGGCCAGATCGGCGACAAAGAAGGACAGGCGGTCGCCGGGCTCGACCCGTGCCGCGATTTGCGCGCGAACCTGCGGCTCCTTGGCCAGGCTGCGTACCGTGGTGCGGACGGCATAGCCGAGCTTCAACAACTCGACGACCATCCAGCTTGCAATAAAGCCGCTGCCGCCCGTGACCAAAACAGTGCCCGGCATAGTGCCAATGTCCTTCACAGCGTGTCTAGTAAGTCATTCCAAAAGCAAATCAGGCGACGATGCGCCAAAGCGCATCGAAGGCGATTGTGGCATGCGCGTCGGCATGGGCCGCATCCCGGACCATGAAATCGATTGTCGTTTCGGCCAAGGCGCTCATCAGCGCGATGACGAACCCGGGCGGAGCATCGCGTAGCGGTCCGTCGCGGTAGCTCCGCTTGAGCACCTCCTGGACCGCCGACAATGCCTGACTTGCGATCCGGCGGCTGTCGGGAGTGATGTCGCCCGACACATCCAGGTGCGCGAGCGCCCGTCGTTTGCCGGGACTAGACGTTGCCCAGCGCAGCCAGTGGGACCAAATATGGAAAAGTTGCTCACGGACATCGCGCTCCGCTGGCAGTCCATCCAGGGCGGCCGCGCCCATCTCCGCTTTCAACTCCTTGTAGAGCTGGTTCAGCAAGTCGGCCTTTGTGTCGAAGTAGTTAAAGAGCGACCCGTTCGAGACGCCTGCTTCCCGTGCAATCACTGCGGTCGGCGCGCTCAACCCGTGAACGGCGATAACGCGAACCGCCGCAGCGATAATCGCATCCCGCTTTTCGTCGCTCCTCGGCCTGGCCATATGCTCGCTCCACCTACCGCTACATATTTCAGAGTGTCTGGTCAGTCAATATCTTTTGGCGGAACTGAAAGTAGGATCGAGGGATACGTCACCTGCAGTTTGGATGTCATCGTTGAGCAACGCGCAGTTCTCCCTACTGCAGGCGCACGTTCCCACGGTTTGAGGCGCAGGTCGGCGGCGGTCGCACGTAACGGTTCTCGCCAGTTCGCGGCCCAGACCGGCCTCAACCGCTTGCGTCGGCCTTCGATCTTGCTCCGGAGGTAATTTTTGATGAACCCGACATTGCCCATCCGAGCGGCGCGACATTGCCGAGCAGCTTATCCGGTACGTCGATGCAATTGGCCCCGGCAGTTGTCTCCTAAGAGGGCTGGCTCCCTTATAGAACCGGTCAGTTACCCGCACGGAGCGGCCACCCGCGGTCTGAATGGTCAGAGTCGGACCCTTAGGGACTGGCTGGCTTCGGCCAGGGCTGGAAGAAGATAGGAGGCCGTTTATCTGTTGGTATCGGTTGAGCCTTGGGGACAGCAAGCCTCAAGGCTCCACCGATCGCGACGAACAGGTGGAGCTGCCCTCGCAGCCACGTCGCCGAACGCTGTTGCGACGGCGCGCTCGACATGCAGCGCGGTAGTGTCGAACATCGGGAAGTCGGGCCGGTCATTCTGCGACACGAGCAGGAAAATCTCGGTGCAGCCCAGGATCACACCCTCGGCACCGCGTTCACGAAGCCGGCCAATGATGTCGAGATAGGTGTTCTTCGACTCCGGTCGCAGCTCGCGTCGAACGAGTTCGTTGAAGATTATCCGATCAACCTGCGCCTGCTCGGCCTGTTCCGGCGCAATCACCTCGACGCCGAACCGCTCGGCGTAGCGGCTCTTGAGATAGGCGGCCGACATTACCGGCCTCGTGCCGAGGATCGCCACGCGCCTCAGCCCGGCCGCGTGGATCGCCTCGCCGGTGGGATCGGCGATGTGAAGGAAGGGTATGTTCAGCCCCGCGGTGAAGGTATCAGCTACCCGGTGCATCGTGTTGGAAACGCAAAGCAGCAGGTCGGCACCGGCACGCTCCAGCCCCTGTGCTTTTTCGGCTAGGTACTCCCCAGCCGCCTCCCAAGCGTCCGTTCGCACGAAGCGTTCGATGTTGCCGAAGTTGACCGAGTTGATGATTATCTCGGCGGTGTTCCAGCCGCCGAGCCTTGCGTTCACCGCCTCGTTGATGAGCCGGTAATATTCGGCGGTCGCCTGGTTGCTCATGCCGCCGAGCACGCCGATCGTCTTCATCTGCGGCAAGGCCCTGGCATCGGGTTGTACTTTGCTGGGCGAGGTCATGAGCAACCTTCCTTTTTGGCTCGAATCGCTTCCCATAGCTGGCCTGCCAGATCGCGGATTGGACGATCCTGCTGTACAGAGGGGCATGGCTGCAGAGGCGCAACGCGACGAAATCAAGCTATGGCGAGATCCCGCCTTGGGCGATGCTGGCGTCGAGTTGCTTGCCGGCCGCTGCTTCGAGCACCGCTACGGGCCCCATTTCCACGACGAAGTGGTCATCGCGGCATTCACCGCTGGCGCGCAGAGGCACCGCGTCGGCCAGCACATCGGGGTGGCGGGACCCGGGTGCGTTCTCATAATCCCAGCCGGCGAGACGCACACCGGCGAGGCGGAGCAGGAAACCGGCTGGTCGTACCGGGCCTTCTACCCGGATCAGGGCACGCTGGAAGCGCTTGCCGCCGACCTGTTCGTCGTGGGGCGCCGCGGCCCGCCAGACTTCGACCCGACTCCTTTGCACGAAGACGGTCCCCTCGCGGGTCAGCTTGCCGCCCTTCACGCAATTGTTGAAAAGGCCTTGGGCGAGCCGCTGGCGCGCCAGCAGGCCTTCGCCGCGGCGATGGCGGCAGTGCTGCTGCGCCACGCGCGGCCAGGGGAAGCGCTTAGGGCCGCGGGGGCCGAGCCGTTGGCCGTACGCCGGGCGATCGAGCTCGCCCGCGCGCGCTTGGGCGATCCGAGGCTTGGCATCGCCGATCTCGCAGATGCCGCGGAATTGAGCGCCTACCACTTCATGCGCTGCTTCCGTGCGGCCACCGGCGTGACCGCGCACAGCTTCGTGACCCAGTTGCGCATCTCCGAGGCCCGCCGCCGGCTGGCGGAAGGCGAGCCCGCCGCCGAAGTCGCGCACGACGTCGGGTTCGCGGACCAGAGCCACCTTATCCGTCGCTTTCGGGCGGCGCTCGGCGTCACGCCGGGCCAGTATGCTCACGAGTCACGAAAACGAAGGAGTCAGACGTGAACGCATTCTCACAGAGCGCCTAAGCAGCTCACTCAGAGTGCTATGGCGTAGGCATAGTGCCCGGCTTCGTCCTACCCCTTCCGCCAAAGAGCGGAGTAGCTCGGGAAAGCCCCGGATGTTCGCGGCGGTCCAGGCGCGGTGCGGCGCGCTGTAGCGCACCCGGCGGGGCGTGCGGGATTCGAACTGGCCCACAGCCGCGGGCACGATTGTGACGACTAAACCGCCGGGAGTTTCGCGCGGCTTCTCTTTGCACTTTGCCGAGGCCTGACCCCTTCCACTTCAGCCGTGATCCCGTTTTCCTGCGCATGATCGAGAGCAGCAGGAGGTGCCCGTGAGTGATCCTAAGTTCCTAACCGCAAACGAGGTGGCCGAGCGCTATAGGGGAGAGATCAGCCTCGGCACACTCCGCAACTGGCGGTCGGCACGAATCGGGCCAGCCTTCGTGAAGATCGGCAAAGCGATCCTGTACCCGGTGGAACAGCTCGACGCTTGGGATCACAAGAACCTGGTTGCCTGTCGTGCTTCGCGCGGAACACCCATGAACGTCCAGGACGGACAATGACGTTCACGTACGCTCACAAGCAGCCGCTATCAAACACCGCCCTCAACGCGTAAGCGGTCTTCCAGAATGTCGAGTTACGACAAAGTCTTACACGAGAAAAGCCGGTTGATACATGATCACTCCTCTTGGCGAGATGATTGCCTAGATGGCGCTGGTGAGCACCTGCTTTTGTCCTCTGGTTGATAGCTGAAGCACGCCAAACGCGGAATGTCCTGTTCAGAGCAGCACTCGTGACGGATCGAACGGGCTGTCATGGGCGCACAGGCGACACTGATCGGGCGCGGAGCATGCGCTCAATCCACCAACCCCGGTCATTGCACGCGGTGACGCGCTGGCGCGCGCTGATTTACGCGATGGCATTGCAACGTGGCAGCCAGCCGCTCTTAGTCGCGTCCCGTTTCATCGACGGGGTCACTCGTGAACGCCACCCGCATCCTCTGGGGCCAGGTTCTCACCGTCTGTTCGATCGCGCTCGCCTTCATCTGGGCTGCCACTCAGTGGACGGCGACGCAGCTCGGCTACCAAGCTCAGCTCGGGCATCCCTGGTTCATGGCCGGGCACTACCCCGTCTATCACCCGCCCGCCTTCTTCTGGTGGTGGTTCGCCTACGACGCCTACGCGCCGCACGTCTTCGAGCATGGCGCTCTCATCGCCGCCGCGGGCGGGTTCGCCTCCGTGGTTGTGGCGATCGCCATGTCGGTTTGGCGGGCGCGAGAGGTCAAGGAGGCCAGCACCTACGGCTCGGCCCGCTGGGCGACCGAGACAGAGGTGCGCACCGCCGGGTTGCTCGGGCCCGACGGCACCGTACTGGGGCAACTCGGGAAAGCCTACGTCCGCCACGACGGCCCCGAGCACGTCCTGTGCTTCGCGCCGACCAGGAGCGGCAAGGGCGTGGGCCTTGTGGTGCCCACGCTGCTCACCTGGGCCGGCTCGGTCATCGTTCACGACATCAAGGGCGAGAACTACGGGCTGACGGCCGGATGGCGGGCGCGGTTCAGCCGCATCCTCCTGTTTGATCCCACCAATTCGGACAGCGACGCCTACAATCCCCTCTTGGAAGTGCGTCGTGGGGCGAACGAGGTGCGCGACGTCCAGAACGTCGCCGACATCCTGGTCGACCCCGAGGGCGCGCTGGAAAAGCGGAATCACTGGGAGAAGACCAGCCACGCGCTGCTGGTCGGCGCCATTCTGCACGTGCTCTACGCTGAGACCGACAAGACGCTGGCCGGCGTCGCCAACTTCCTCTCCGATCCCAAGCGCCCGATCGAGACGACGCTCCGCGCCATGATGACCACACCACACCTCGGCGAGGCAGGTCACCACCCGGTGATCGCCAGTGCGGCGCGAGAACTCCTGAACAAGTCCGAGAACGAGCGCTCGGGCGTGCTCTCGACCGCCATGTCGTTCCTGGGGCTCTACCGTGACCCCGTGGTGGCGCAGGTCACCCGCCGCTGCGACTGGGGTATCCGCGACCTCGTCGATGGCGCGCAGCCCGTCAGCCTCTACCTCGTCGTGCCGCCGTCCGACATCTCGCGCACGAAGCCACTCGTGCGTCTGATCCTCAACCAGGTCGGGCGGCGGCTGACCGAAGAGCTGGACGACAAGCGCAAGCGCCACAAGCTCCTCCTTATGCTGGACGAATTTCCGGCGCTCGGCCGCCTCGACTTCTTCGAGTCGGCGCTGGCCTTCATGGCCGGCTACGGCATTCGCTCCTTCCTGATCGCCCAGTCGTTGAACCAGATCGAAAAGGCCTACGGTGTCAACAACGCCATACTCGACAATTGCCACGTCCGGGTGTCCTTCGCGGCCAACGACGAGCGTACGGCCAAGCGGGTCAGCGACGCGCTGGGCACCGCGACCGAGATCCGCGACGCCAGGAACTACGCCGGCCATCGGCTCTCGCCCTGGCTCGGCCACCTGATGGTGTCGCGACAGGAGACGGCGCGGCCGCTGCTCACCCCCGGCGAGATCATGCAACTGCCGCCGACGGACGAACTTGTGCTGGTGTCGGGGCTGGCGCCGATCCGGGCCAAGAAGGCCCGCTACTACGCAGACCGGCAACTCGCGGCGCGTGTTCTGCCACCACCCGAGCGCAGGCCAGCCCAGAATGCGGTAGCCATCCCTGAGGACGACTGGAGCGGGCTGAAGCCGCTCGCGGCTCCTGCGCCCGTCCTGGTCCCAGCACCAGCCGCCAAATCCGCTGATAAGCAGGCCGAGACGGAGGACCCGTCCAACGCCGGCATCCGCCGCGAGCCCGAGCTGCCCGAGCACGAGGCGATCGCGCCGGAGTCGTTCCCGCCGCATCCGGTGCGCGAGTTCGAGGATTTGGATGACGCGCCCGATGTCGAGGCGGACACGGTCAAGGCGCGCGTGCTGCAGGCGCGGGCGTCGCGCAGCCTCGCCCGCCAGGTAGCGCTCGACCCGGACGACGACATGGCGCTCTGAGCCATGGCGGCGCGCGGCAAGTACACCTTCAGGCTCTCGACCGATCTCGCGGCGCAGCTCGCCGACTACTCCGCCCGACGGCGCGTGCCACAGGCGCAAGTGGTGGAGGCGGCGCTCGCCTCGCATTTGTCGCCCGACGGAGCCGACAGGCTCGAGGCCGCGCTGGCCCGCCGCCTCGACCGGATGACGCGGGCCATCGAGCGCCTCGAACGGCACGGCACGATCGGCAATGAGGCGGTGGCGCTGTTCGTCCGCTTCTGGCTGACCAGCGTGCCGCCGCTTCCGGATAGCGCGCAGCCCGCTGCCCAGGCCAAAGGGCGCGAGCGCTACGAAGGCTTCGTCGAGGCACTGGGGCGCCGACTCGCCAAAGGCAAGACCCTCGCCGACGAGGTCTCGCGCGACGTGACCCCCGAAGGTTCCGCGCCCGAATCCTGAGCGCACCCGCCCGCGCGTTTCTCTTTCTACGCCAGGGCGCGACACCTCCGACGCGCTTGTTGAGCCGCCAAGCTTCAGGCGCTTCTTATCCACCCCGTCAGTGATGCGCGCCGCGGCGCGGCCATGCGGGGTAGCAATACTGTGACCACCATCGCGTTCCGGCCCGAAGCCCACGCCCGCGGCGCCCGCATGCTGCGCACCGCGCTCGGCTCCGCCATCGCCGGCTGGCTCGACGACGCATCCGTCGGCGAGGTGATGCTCAACCCGGACGGCCGGCTCTGGATCGACCGTCTCGCAGGAGGGCTGGAAGACACCGGCGAGCGGCTCTCGGCCGCCGACGGCGAGCGCATCATCCGGCTCGTCGCCCATCATGTCGGGGCCGAGGTCCACCCCGGCAGCCCCCGTGTCTCGGCCGAACTGCCCGGGACGGGGGAACGGTTCGAGGGCCTGCTGCCGCCGGTGGTGGCCGGCCCGGCCTTCGCGATCCGGCGGCCGGCTGTCGCGGTGTTCACTCTTCAGCACTACGTTGCGGCTGGGATCATGGCCGAGGACCAGGCCGGGATCCTGGGCAAGGCCGTCGCGACCCGCGCCAACATCCTGGTCGCGGGCGGTACCTCCACCGGCAAGACCACGCTGGTGAACGCGCTCCTTGCCGAGGTCGCGAAGACCAACGATCGCGTGGTCTTGATCGAGGACACGCGCGAACTGCAGTGCGCGGCGCCCAACCTCGTGGCGCTGCGCACCAAGGATGGCGCGGCGTCGCTCACCGACCTCGTGCGCTCGGCGCTGCGCCTGCGCCCCGACCGCATCCCCATCGGAGAGGTGCGCGGCGGCGAGGCGCTCGATCTCATCAAGGCGTGGGGCACCGGCCATCCCGGCGGGATCGGCACGCTTCACGCGGGCTCGGCGGTCGGCGCGCTGCGCCGGCTCGAACAGCTCGTGCAGGAGGCGGTGGTCACCGTGCCGCGCGCGCTCATCGCCGAGACCATCGACGTCATCGCGGTGCTGGCCGGCCGCGGGACCAATCGCCGGCTTGCCGAGCTCGCCCGCGTCCAAGACGGCCTCGGTCCGGACGGCGACTACCGCCTCACCCCCGCAGGAGACCATCCATGATCCGTTCCCTTCGCCGCGGCATCAGCGGCGCCGTAGTGCTCGCGAGCGCGGCGCTGCTGACCGCGCCCGCCTCCGCGGCCGGCTCCAACATGCCGTGGGAGCAGCCGCTGCAGCAGATCCTGGACTCCATCCAGGGTCCGGTCGCCAAGATCCTGTCGGTCATCGTCATCGTGATGACCGGCCTGACGCTCGCCTTCGGCGACACCTCGGGTGGTTTCCGGCGACTGATCCAGATCGTCTTCGGCCTGTCGATCGCCTTTGCGGCCAGTTCCTTCTTCCTGAGCTTCTTCTCCTTCTCGGGCGGAGCGCTCGTCTGATGAACGAGACCGAAGACCCCGCGGTCGGATTCTACGCACCGGTGCGGCGGAGCCTGACCGAACCGATCCTCATGGCCGGCGCGCCGCGCGCCGTGGCCATCATCAACGGCACGCTCGCGGCCGCCGTGGGTCTCGGCCTGCGGCTGTGGATCGTCGGCGCCGTGCTCTGGGCCATCGGCCACGCGGCGGCTGTCTGGGCTGCGCGCCGCGACCCGGCCTTTGTGGACGTGGTCCGCCGCCACCTCCGCTATCCCGCCCACCTTGGCTGTTGAGGCACGCGCATGCTGAATCTCGCCGAATACCGGAAAAAGCCGCAGGGCCTCGCCGACTTCCTGCCCTGGGCCGCGCTCGTCGCTCCCGGCGTGGTCGCCAACAAGGACGGCAGCTTGCAGCGTACCGCCCGGTTTCGCGGGCCGGACCTCGACTCGGCGACCCCGTCCGAGCTCGTCTCCACCACGGCCCGCCTGAACAGTGCCCTGCGTCGGCTCGGCTCGGGATGGGCGGTGTTCATCGAGGCGCAACGCGTGCCCGCCAACCGCTACCCGCGCAGCACCTTCCCGGATCCCGCCTCGGCGCTGGTCGAACTCGAGCGACGCGCCCAGTTCGAGGAAGCCGGCGCGCACTTCGAGTCCGCCTATTTCCTGACGCTGTGCTGGCTGGCGCCCGTCGATGCTGCCGACCGCGCCGAAGGCTGGCTCTACGAGGGTGGCGACAAGGAGAGCGGCGCCGATGGGCGCGCGGCGCTCTCCGGCTTCATCGACCGCACCGATCGCGTGCTGGCCCTACTCGACGGCTTCATGCCCGAAGTGGCCTGGCTCGACGACGAGGAGACGCTCACCTACCTGCACTCCACCGTCTCGACCCGCCGCCACAGCGTGCGGGTGCCCGAGACGCCAATGCATCTCGACGCCATCCTGGTCGACGAGCCGCTGTCCGGCGGGTTGGAGCCGCGGCTCGGCAACGCGCACCTGCGCACGCTGACCGTGCTCGGCTTCCCGTCCCGGACCTGGCCAGGGCTGCTCGACGACCTGAACCGGCTCGCCTTTCCGTACCGCTGGTGCGTGCGTGCCGTCGCCATGGACAAGACCGACGCCACCAAGGTGCTGACCCGCATCCGGCGGCAGTGGTTCGCCAAGCGCAAGTCCATCGCCGCCATCGTCAAGGAGGTGATGACCAACGAGTCCTCGGTGCTGATGGACTCGGATGCGGCCAACAAGGCAGCGGACGCCGATATGGCGCTGCAGGAGCTCGGCTCGGACCTCATCGGCGAGACCTACGTCACCGCGACCGTCACGGTCTGGGACGAGGACGCGAGGGTTGCGGACGAGCGGCTGCGGCTCGTCGAGAAGACGATCCAGGGCCGCGACTTCACCTGTATCCGCGAGAGCGTCAACGCGGTCGAGGCCTGGCTCGGCAGCCTGCCCGGGCAGCTCTACGCCAACGTCCGCCAGCCGCCGATCTCGACGCTCAACCTTGCCCACATGATGCCGTTCTCGGCCGTGTGGGCGGGACCGGCGCGCGACGAGCACTTCGACGCGCCGCCGCTGTTCGTGGCCAAGACCGAAGGCTCGACGCCATTCCGCTTCTCGCTGCACGTTGGCGACGTCGGCCACACCCTCGTCGTCGGGCCCACGGGCGCCGGCAAGAGCGTGCTGCTCGCCGTCATGGCGATGCAGTTCCGCCGCTACGCCCGAGCCCAGGTGTTCGCCTTCGATTTCGGCGGCTCGATCCGGGGGGCGGCGCTCGCCATGGGCGGGGACTGGCACGACCTCAGCGGTAGCCTCGCCGAGGACGCGGCCGAGCCCGTCGCGCTGCAGCCGCTGGCGCGCATCCACCTTTCCGAGGAGCGTGGCTGGGCGGCCGAGTGGATCGCATCCATCCTGGCCCGCGAGAAGGTCGCAGTCACGCCCGAGGTCAAGGAGCACCTGTGGTCGGCGCTGGGCTCGCTGGCGTCGGCGCCCGTGAACGAGCGGACGCTGACAGGTTTGGCCGTTCTACTGCAGAGCCAGGCGCTGAAGCGCGCGCTGCAGCCCTACTGCCTGAACGGCCCATGGGGCCGGCTGCTCGACGCCGATGCCGAGCGACTGGGCGAGGCCGACGTGCAGGCGGTCGAGACCGAGGGGCTGATCGGCACGGGCGCGGCACCGGCCGTGCTGGCCTACCTGTTTCACCGCATCGGGGATCGGCTCGACGGCCGGCCGACGCTGCTCATCGTCGACGAGGGCTGGCTCGCGCTCGACGACGAGGGCTTCTCGGGCCAGCTCCGGGAATGGCTGAAGACGCTGCGGAAGAAGAACGCCAGCGTCATCTTCTCCACCCAGAGCCTCGCCGACATCGACAACAGCCCGATCGCCCCGGCAATCATCGAGAGCTGCCCGACACGCGTGTTCCTGGCCAACGAACGCGCGCTCGAGCCGCAGATCGCCCAGACCTATCGCCGCTTCGGCCTCTCGGACCGGCAGATCGAGATCCTGAGCCGGGCGACGCCGAAGCGCGACTACTACTGCCAGAGCCGGCGCGGCAACCGCCTGTTCGAGCTGGGCCTCGGCGACGTCGCGCTCGCCTTCGCGGCCGCCTCGTCCAAGACCGACCAAGCACTCATCGGCGACCTCTACGCCAAGTACGGCCGCGCCGGTTTCGCACGCGCCTGGCTGCAGGCCCGCGGCGTCGGCTGGGCGGCAGACCTCCTTGCCACCTTCGCCCTGGAGCCGCACCTATGACGGCTCGCCATCATCGCGGCCGCGCCTTGGCCGACCGCGGCTTCGCCGGCGTCGCCGCCGTCCTCGCACTGACCTTGGCCGGTGCACCGGCCCGGGCGCAGTGGGTCGTGTTCGACCCGACCAACTACGCCCAGAACGTGCTGACGGCGACGCGCGAGCTGCAGCAGGTCAACAACGAGATCACCTCGCTCCAGAACGAAGCCCAGATGCTGCTGAACCAGGCTCGCAACCTGACGAGCCTGCCCTTTTCCGTGCTGGCACCGATCCAGCAGGATATCGCCCGCACCCAGCAGCTGATCAGCACGGCGCAGGGCATCGCCTACAACGTCGAGAACATCGACCGCGCGTTCCGCACCAGCTACGCCCCGGCGACCGCCTCCATGTCGGACCAGGCGCTGATCCAGGGCGCCCAGCAGCGCTGGCAGCAGTCGGTGCAGGCGTTCCAGGACGCCATGCGCGCCCAGGCCACCGTGCTCGGCAATCAGCCGACCAACAGCGCGCAGATGTCGGCGCTGGTGACGTCGAGCCAGTCCGCGACGGGCGCGCTCCAGGCCACTCAGGCCGGCAACCAGCTCCTGGCGCTCCAGTCGCAGCAGATCACCGACCTCACGGCCGCGGTGGCGGCGCAGGGCCGGGCGCAGGACCTCGACATGGCCCAGCGCGCCGCCGCCCAGAGCCAGGGGCAGGAACAGCTCCGCCGCTTCCTTACCCCCGGAGCAGGCTACCAGCCCACCAATGTGACGATGTTCCATTGATGAGCGCGACCGATCCCCGGCGCTCGCGCGCTTACGCGTATTTGCACGCGAAAACGATCCGGCGCGCCGTCGTGCTGGCCGGCATTGGCGCCGCGCTGATCGCGGTCGCCGTCGTGCTGGCCGACACGGACGAGGACGGGTTGCGCGTTGGTTCGACCACGCTCGAGCCCGCAGCGGTCATGGACCCGCTCGCGGCGGAGTTCGCGCGCTGCA
>JAABUJ010001210.1_pt1 | contig 39516 bp, 33 predicted proteins | sample 5559131 | NCBI WGS metagenome assembly JAABUJ01 (sample SAMN10711875, study PRJNA513366) | rock metagenome | isolation source: Antarctica rocks | place: Antarctica: Victoria Land, Mt New Zealand nord | collected 2016-01-07 | reverse complement strand
GCCGCCTGTGCGGCCCATCTCACGGGCACGCCGTCCCCGTCTCTGCTGCCCCAGGTGCAGCCGACCACGCTCAGCGCGCCGCTGCCGCGCGCCGCGTAGCGTTTCGCCCCAACTGAGCGATTACGTGAACTTCTTTCGCACGATCCCGGTCGAGATGGAAGAGGCCGCCCGTATCGAGGGGGCCAATGCACTCCAGATCTATGCCTATATTATGGTTCCACTGGTGCGCCCGGCCTTGACAACCGTCGGCCTGTTCAATTTCGTGAGTTCCTGGAATGCCCTTTTCTTCCCGCTGATTTTTCTCAACGACAAGAATCAGGGGACCGTGACCGTGGGCATCCTTTCTTTTGTCGGCCAATATAGCACACAGTGGAATCTCTTATTGCCTGCCCTCGTCATTGTGATTTTGCCGACGGTGCTCGTCTTCATGTTCGCATCGCGCCAGTTTATTCGTGGCCTCACCGCGGGGGCGGTGCGTACCTGACGTTTGGCTAACCGTCGCACATCAGAGCAGGAAGGAGGGGCGTGGAGACAACTGAAGATGATGAGTGGATGTCCGTGGACGAAGTGATTGTCAGACATGATAAGGATGGGAAGATGCACTTAAAAAACCTCTTTGGTCGTGGGAAGACAGCGCGCTCGATCGCCGCGGCGCTCCTTGTAAGCGCCGGTGGACTCGGCGCGGGCGCGCATGCGCAGGCAAGCTCGCCCGTAACGGTGACCGTATGGAGTTGGCGAAGCCAGGACGCGCCTATGTGGCAGCAGATTCAGCAGGCGCTGCAGGCCAAGGGCGAGAATATTCACATCGACTTCACCTCTAAGATTGCGACGCAGTACGACGCGGTCCTGCAGACAGCGATGACCGGCGGTAAGGGTCCGGATGTTTTTTATGGCCGTGCGGGCGTGGGGACGGTCAACTACGCGGCGGCGCATCTCATCGCGCCCCTAAGCGGGAAGGTGAACTTGTCACAGGTGGCCTCGTCGACCCTTAGTTCCACGCAGTATCAGGGCAAATACTACGGGGTCCCTTTCGCCACGCAGACCATGGCCATCTTCTACAATAAAGCGCTATTCAAACAGTATCACTTGAGCGTACCGAGCACCTGGGCGCAACTCCTCAAGGACTGCGCGACATTGAAGGCGAATGGCGTGACGCCTTTTTATGTGATGGGTATACAGCAGTGGCTGCTCGCGCTCTCGATGGAAACCATCGGGGCAAGTACCGTGAGCGATACCTGGGCACAGACGGTGGTTAACCGCAAAGCGGGATACAACAGCGCTCCGTACATTCGTACCTTGGCCAAGTACCAGCAGCTCGTCCCCTACTTTGAGCACAACTACAGTGCGATCGGGTCAACGGGCAGTGAACAAGAACAAGCTCTGAGACTCGGACGCACCGCGATGATCTTCGACGGCATCTTCGATGTCCCGACCATGATGCAGTACAATCCGAACCTTCAACTGGGCGAGTTCCTCGTCCCGCCAGACAGCAGCTTGCCTCAGCCAAAGGCGTGGTATACGCCGAAGGCGCGGGTCGAGTGGTATGTGGACGGAGATATCGCGCTCAATGCGCACATTTCCAATAGCGCTGAAGCGGCCGCCGCCCTCAAAGTCGTGCAGTTCTCGGCGACGCCGGCGTTCGGTCAGCTTTTCAGCAATATCGCGGGCGAGATTTCGCCAATAGAGGGCGTGAAGATTCCGTCCAAGTACCCGCTGTCTATTAGGGCGTACAATTATTTCCAGCACGATCGCATCGACCCAATCGTCGGTATTCGCAGCCCCATGGACACGCCTCCGCCAACGCCGATCACGGCAAAGTCCAAGACGGTGTCCGGTTCAAACCAAGGGATCTTCTCCGCCGAGATGTCTATCGCCGACTCTCTCATTAACAGCAAGCTCACGCCACAACAGGCTACAAGCAAAATTCAAAGCAGCTTGTCCTGGTACTTCAAGGGCAAGAGCTAGAGCGTGGATGTCATCGACCATGTGGTCACGGCAGGAATAGAGAAAGGGGTCTTTCCCGGAGCCGTCGTGCTGATCGTGCACGACGGCACCGTTCTCAAGCGGGCCGCGTACGGGCACAGTTTACTCTATCACGATTGTCAGACGCGGCAGGAGGCGCCGCGCTTGATGGCCGTCGATACGGCGTTCGACCTGGCCTCGCTCACCAAGGTCGTCGTGACGACGACGGCCGTCATGCAGTTGATCGAGCAAGGTGTGGTCTCGCTTCATGCTCCGGTCGCGACGTATCTCCCAGGCTTCGCGCGCTGCGGCAAGCGTATGGTGACGGTGCGCCAGCTACTTAGTCACACAGGCGGACTTCCTGCCGGACGGCCATTCTACCAACGCCTGCGCGGCGCCGACGCCATCGTTGATGCCGTGGAACGGACGCGCCTGGCCGCCACGCCCGGCGCGCAGGTCATCTACAGTGATCTCGGCTTCATCGCACTCGGAGCGCTTGTGGCGCGGGTAACGGGAATGCCACTCGACCACTACGCTGAGGCGTCTATCTTCCAGCCCCTCGGCATGCGGTCCACAGGGTACCGTCCAGACCCGACGCTGCGTGTCACGACGAGCGCTACGGAATATCAGAAGGGACGAGGGCTCGTGTGGGGCAGCGTGCACGACGAGAATGCCGCGGCGATGGGCGGCGTGAGTGGACACGCCGGGCTTTTTAGTACGATAGGCGATCTGGAGATATTCGTCACGACCCTCTTGCGGGAAGGGGCTCATGGCCCGACACGTATGCTAAAACCGGAGACGGTGGATGCAATGTTCACGCTACAGACAGGCGCGCTTCGACCGGGTCGTGCACTGGGGTGGCAGTACCGTGACCCTACCTATATGGGCGCGTGTATCTCGCCTCATACGGTGGGGCACACGGGCTTTACCGGTACCTCTATTGTTCTCGACCTGGCACGACACCTGGGTGTCGTGCTACTGACCAACCGCGTTCACCCGAGCCGACTGGGACCTGTTATCGCGCCGACGCGGAACGCCGTAGCTGATGCCGCGGTCGCACTGTATCACGACGCAGGACATCACACATGAGTTGGAACACAAGAACGCTGACGCGCATACACGCACTTTGACAGTCTCTTGATGCGCGTGTGCCGCGGCGCCTTTCCGAATAGAGGCAAATTATAATCGAATAGGGGCAACAATACAATGCGAGATCAATCGCGCCATGTACCTATACACGTCGGCCTAGAAAAGTTTCTAACTATCCCTCCCACGGGCTCTCGTCAACGCGTGGGGCTCATCACCAATCACTCAGCCATTGATCATAACCTAGATCATGCGATCGACGTACTCCAAGCCAGCGATGTGGTCGAATTGGCCGCACTCTTTGGACCTGAGCACGGGGTGCGCGGTGACGCGCAAGCGGGAGAGCCCATTTCCTCCGCGGTGGACACGCGTACCGGGCTACCTAGCTACAGCCTCTATGGCGCGACACATCGCCCGGATGCTGCAATGGTTCAGGGGCTTGACACGCTGGTTTACGATATACAGGATCTTGGCGTACGCTACGCCACCTACGCCTCGACCATGATCGAGGCGATGCGCGCCGCCGCCGAGTTCAATCTCCGCTTCTATGTGCTCGATCGGCCCAATCCGCTAAACGGGAGCATGGTGGAAGGCAACGTCCTAGAGCCAGGTCATGAGTCATTTGTCGGCGCCTACGCCATGCCGGTACGACACGGCCTTACGGTCGGTGAGCTTGCACATATGGTGAACGCACAGCAGGGACTGGGAGTTGAGCTTACCGTCGTGCCCATGGACGGCTGGCGGCGTAACCTGTGGTACGACGAGACCGACCTGCCCTGGGTACCGCCGACGCCAAACCTCCCAACCCTCAACGCGCTAACGCTCTATTCCGGCACATGCCTCATCGAGGGCACAAACGTATCGGAGGGGCGTGGAACGACCCTCCCGTTTGAAGTCATTGGCGCGCCGTGGCTACAGGCCGACGCCCTCGTGCGGGAACTGCGCTCCCTCCAGCTACCTGGCATTAATATCCGCGCCACGACCTTCGTGCCCGTGTTCTCTAAACATAGAGGGACACTCTGTGCCGGCATCCACTGCCATGTGTTAGACCGAGATCAACTTGACGCCACCGCGTTTGGCGTCCATTTACTATCAGCTATTCGTCGGCTGCACCCACATGAGTTTGAATGGGTCGTGGCTAATGAGGACGGCAAAAGTCTGTTCATCGACCGGCTTGCTGGTACGGATAAGCTACGGCAGGAGGTAGATCGAGGCGCCAAGCCGCGAGAAATTATGGATCGATGGCAGGGAGAGATACGTGCCTTCGAGTACGCGCGCGCGCCTTATCTGCTTTACGAGTAGGCAAGACAGGGTTCGAGTACATGTTGAACAATGCGCATACCGGCAGACGCCCCACCGGGTCGGGGATGTTGCCTTGCAGAAATTCGGGGGCGATTCCGTGCGTCAACACGCAGCGGATATCGGGGTAGTGATCGGCCCACCGATTGAGACGGTCTATCTCTCTCAAGTAGCTCTCCGCCGTCGGGAGCGGCGTGCCCAGAATTTCCCAGAACACCGGGATGCCCAAGCGGCGGACCTCGTCCCAGTACGGTTCGTAGCGGGGATCATCGAATCCATACCTGTACCGATCGAGGAAAAGCCCGCGATTCGCGTAGTAAATACCGACCAACCCTTGCGCGAGGACAGCGTGGCGCAGCCGCGCAATCTCCACGGGATCATGCGCGCGCCTCGTCGACATCGGCCAGTCCGTAGAACGTGCCGGGATACGCTTGCTGCGCCTGGACGAAGTAGTCGTTGAGCCTGCCGTACAGGCGCGCATTCTGTAGGATGGCCACGTCGACGCCTGCGGCCGCCATCTCTTGCACGAGCAATTCTGGCGGGGCCGCCATATCCTGTATCGCAGGGGGTAGGAATTGCCGATCCCTCGTCGGCGCGGTCTGGATGAAGACCATCCTCCAGGACGCCGCGCCGAATACCGCCGGCAAATGGCGGGTGACCCAGGCGCCGGGCGGCGCGGGGAACCAGGGCGGCTCCTTCCTCGCCGTGACGACATACTCGCGCCACCCAAAGGAGGCCTTCGCGGTCATCAATGAGCACGACGACAACGGACGTGACCCTCGGGCGCCGCACGGGGGCACGACCCAGGAATCTGCGGCGCGACGTCGCCCGCTACCTGCCGATCTATCTGGCCATCTCGCCGTTCTACATCCTGTTCACCGTCTTCGGGCTGTTCCCCATCGCCTTCTCGCTGTACCTGTCCTTCCAGAAATGGGACGGCATCGGCGCGATGACGGGCGTCGGCCTGAGCCAGTATCACTTCCTGGTCACGGACCCCTATTTCTGGCAGTCGATCGTCAACACCCTGGAGATCTGGATCATCTCGACCATCCCCATGCTGTTCCTGGCGCTGGTGATCGCCTTCCTGCTCAATTCACCCCTGCGCTTCACAACCTTCTACCGGGTCGCCTACTTCATCCCCAACGTCACCTCCATCGTCGCCATCACGCTCATCTTCGGGGCGCTCTTCGGCAATAGCTTCGGCCTGCTGAACGCCTTATTGACCGCCGTGAAGCTACCCGCCGTCGGATGGTTGACCACGCCGTGGGGCATCAAGGTCGCCATCGCCTCGATGGTGGTGTGGCAATGGACCGGCTACAACACGATCATCTACTTGGCCGGCCTGCAGAGCATCCCGGTCGACTTGTACGAGGCCGCGCGCGTGGACGGCGCGCGCCGCTCCTGCTAGGCCGGTGAGACAAAGCGCCCATCACCGGGTGCGCCGACGACGTCGCGCCCATCGAACACAACCTTCCCCCGCGCGAGTGTCCTGACCACCTTCCCCTGTAGGCTCATGCCGTCGTAGGGGCTCTCCCGCGCCACGGATTGGCTCTGCGCCGCCTCCACGGTCCAGCGCGCCGTCGGGTCGATCACGGTGATGTCGGCGTCCGCCCCAACCACGAGCGCCCCCTTCCGCGGGTACAAGCCGTAGCGCCGCGCTGGCGCTGTCGCGATCAACCGGGCAAACTGCCGGATATCCATCCCGCGTCCACTCACCCCACAGCTGAAGAGCACAGGGAGCAGCGTCTGCACACCCGGCAGCCCCGACGCGTTGTCGAAAATATTAGGGCGCGTTTTGCGCTCCAGCGGCCACGGCGCGTGATCGGACGTCACGAAGTCGATCGCGCCCGCCAGTAGCTTGCGCCACAACTCGTCCTGCATGGCCTGGGGCCGTAAGGGCGGGTTGCATTTGGCCAGCCCGCGCAACGTCGTCAGGTGTGTCTGATCCAGCGCCAGATACTGGATACAGGTTTCCGCGGTCGCGTCCACGCCGTGGCCGCGGAACCAGGCGAGGAGGTCATAGCCGAAAGGCACGGTGAGATGCACGATGTGCAGCTTCACCGGATAGGTACGCGCTAGCTCGAGGAGCGTGAGGACGGCCGTCGTCTCGGAGACAGGTGGGCGGCTCAGGCAGTGCAGCGCGGGCTCGCTCTCCCCGCGGGGCCGCAGCGCCTCCACGAGCGGATCGATGATATCCCCGTTCTCGGCATGGAACGCGGCGACCAGGTCGGTCTTGGCCACCTCACCGAAGGCATGAATGAGCTCAGGAACGGGAATAGCGGGAAAGCGCTCCGGGTCGGTCTCATAGGTCGAGAACTTGAAGCCGCACACGCCGGCCTGGGCCAGCGGGACGATCTGATCCCAGCCCCCGTACTTGGCAATGGTCCCGTACAGCGCGACATCAACCACCGCCTCCCGGTCGATGGCCTCTACCTTGGCACGCAGACGCTCTGGTGTCGTCGCTGGGCGCGGATCGTCGTAGGGCATGTCGATGACCGTAGTCACACCGCCGACCGCCGCGCCACGCGTGAGGCGCGTGAAGCCCTCCGGATCTTGCCCGTTGCTGCCCGAGTGCACATGCGCGTCGATCCCTCCAGGCAGCACCCAGTGGCCCCGCGCATCGATCGCTTGCTCCGCCTGCGGGCGCTCATCGGCGGCGAAGATGCCGGCGATAGCGCCGTCCGCGATGGCCAGCCAGCCGTCCTCGTACACGCCGGACGGCAGGACAAGGTTCCCCTGGATCACCATGTTGTACGGCATATTCCCTTCCTGTATCCCTATGCCCTGTACTGGGCCGCTAGGCAACTGGGTCCACGGCGCAACTGACCGGCGACGGGCTGCTCAGCCGCCACGAGGTCCAGCCCAGTAGGCTCCGCCACGAGGTCCAGCCCAGTAGGCTCCGCCACGAGGCGGGCCGCCTACGACCAGGGGGTCAGCGGACGCTCCTGCCGCTCGCCGTCCACCACGAGGTCTATCTTCTCATTATAGAAACAGACCAGATTGGCGATCTTAGACGCCTCGACGAGCGGGCCTGGATAGCCCCAGACCAGATCCTTAACCACCGTGCCGTCAACCTCTACGGACCAGTACGAGGCTGTTCCCTTATAGGGGCAGGCCGTGTGCGTGTCACTCGGGCGTAGCAGGTCCTGGCGCACGTCGAGCTTGGGCAGGTAGTAGCGGGGTGGCAAACCGGTTTCGAAGAGCACGCGCGGCCGGTGGGAATCGGCCGCCTTCACGCCGTTGATCCACACCTCGATGTGCCGCGAACTCTCCAGCACGTCGACGCGATGATAGGGGTCGCGCGGGTGGACGAAGACTTCCTCATCTTCCTCGAACCAGGCGTCCATCTTATCCCAGTAGAAGGCCGCCAGGCCGCTGATATCGGGGCAGCTTTCGATTGGCGTGGGGTAGTTCCACACGGCGTTCTCGGCCACACGATCGCCAACCCGCACCGTCCAATAGCGCGCGTCGCCCTTATAGGGACAGTGGGTCGTGTGCGCGGTGGGCACGAGCAGGTCCTGGCGTACATCGTCCAGCGGGACGTAGTAGACGGGAAGATGCTTGGTCTCATGGAGTAGCGTGACCCGGTGGCTGTCGGCGATCACCTCATTGTTGAATAGCACCCGCACGCGTTTCGGCGAGTCCTCTATGGCCACTCCATAGCCGCTGTGGTCACGGAAAGGGCCGGCGGCATCCTCTATCGTCGTGGTGATGGTAGCGGGGTTTGCGAGGTTGGTTGCCATGGTATGTCTCCCTGGGCGCGATCACTGGACATGGTCAGGAGGGGCGCCGCGCGCCGACCGCGCAGCGGTGTCGCCAGTCCTTCCGGCTACCGTCAGTATCACACCGTTCGCTATACATTGTCAAGCAGTATCTACCGCATGGTCACGCATCATGACAACGAGGTACGGAGGTGTCGCCGACGCTAGTCATCTCATGGATATGGATCGCTACGCGCCGAGCGTCCCGGAGGCGATGAGGTCGCGCACGCGCTCGACGTCGGGGGACAGGACGCGATCCTCCTCTAGCACGGCCGCGACCGCGCGCACCGCATCGTAGACCGCCCGCGTTCCCCCGCCAAGCCGGGCCGGCCCGCCCAACAGGTCGACGGCCTGCGCGGCCGTGAGCACCTCGCAGGCCAGCACGTACCGTAAGCGTTCGACGATCGCGCCGATCTTGCGCATACTGAACATCGCCATGGCCGCGTGGTCCTCCACATCCTCGGCTACGGGCAGGGCGTCGAGTCCGCCCGGGTTGGCCAGGTGGCGCACCTCGGCGACGAGCGACACGAAGGTCTTCTGCAGCGTGGCGAAGCCACAGTTGAGACCGGGGCGCGGCGTCAGATAGGCCGGGAATGGTGTGAAGCGCGGCGACATCAGACGCATGATGCGGTTGGCCGTGAGCGTGGCCTGCTGATAGAGCGCCAGGGCCAACGCGTCGAACGTGAGCGCGAGCCGCCCCTGGTGGAAGTTCCCGTTGGACAGCACGGCCTCGTCAGCGGCCACGACCAGCGGGTTGTCGGCGGCCGCGGCGAGCTCGGCGCCGAGCAGGGCGTGGGTGGCCGCCAGCGCGTCGTGGGTCGCGCCGTGTACCTGGGGAATGCAGCGCACGCTGAGTGGGTCCTGGACAACGCGTGTGGCTGCCGGCTCCCACAACGCGCTGCCCGCGAGCATCGTGCGCAGGCGCGCGGCCACGGCGACATCGCCCGCGAACGGGCGCGCCTGCAGGACGCGCGCATCGAGCGGACTGGTGTTGGCGCCGAAGCCCTCCAGCGTTAGCGCCGCGACGGCGTCGGCCGCGGCGAGCAGAGCGCGGACCTCCGCGGCGGTCTGAATGCCCAGCGCGAGCGCGGGCGCGTGCGAGCTCGTCAGCGTCAGCCCATCCTTGGGACCGAGCGTCACGGGGGACAGGCCGGCCTGCTCCAGTGCCCGGCGCGCCGGCAACCGTTGGCCCGCCACCTCGACCTCGCCGAGGCCCAGCAGGGGCAGCGCCGCGTGGGCCATGGGCGCGAGGTCGGACATGCCTACCGAGCCCCAGGCAGGCACGATGGGGTGGATACGCGCGTTGAGCAGGGCGACGATCAACGCGGCGATGGCGGGATGGGCGCCCGTGCCGCCGCCAGCGATGCCGTGCGCGCGGATGAGCAGCAGCGCCCGCACCACGGGCGTGGGCAGCGGCGGCCCCACGCCCACACAGTGGCTGGTGACGAGGTGCATTTGAAACGCGGCGATCTCCTCGGGCGCGATACGCACTCCCCGGTTGGCGCCCGAGCCGGTCGTGACACCGTAGAGCGGGACGTCACGCGCGACCAGGTCGAGAATCACCGCGTGGGCGGCCCCTGCCCGCTCCAGCGCGGCCGGGTCGAGCCGCACCGGAGCCGCGCTGTGGGCCACGCGCGACACGTCGTCGATGGTCAGACCGCGGCCGGCGAGCACGACCGCCGGCGGCGCGACGTCTGTCCCAGCCGTACTCACCTCCACACCACCTAGCGCCCCTCGCCGCCGCGGCCGGCGAGGGCGTAGGTGGCGAGGTCTTTCCCGATCATGGCCTCGACTTCGGGGTAGACGGTAGGGTCGCGCATGCCGCCGCCCAACGGGAGGTTGGCTTTGTCGGCCACCAGCAAGGCCACGCCCTGGCCCACCTCAGTCTGGGCTGCGCTTACGGGTAGGCCGGTGTCGAGCGCGAGCGTGGCGATGAGGTCGGGGAACGTGGCCAGCCGTTCGCCCCGGGGCTCCCGCGGCCCTTGTGACTCGACGGTCATGTATTCGTTGCACAGGCTGAGCTCGAACACGCGTCCGCCGGCCGCGTCGGCGGCGATGGTTATCATGCCCAGATCGAAGCCGCCCTTCGTTTCGGCGACGCGGTGTGTCAGTTCGCCGCGGCACACGATACGGCCGCCGACCCGCGCCGCCGTGGCCGCGATCGCGGCCTCGGCGCCGTTGGGCAAGGCCGCGGCTACGGCGCGGCCGAGGTCGAGCGCGTAGGACACCGCTCCCGCGGCGGCGTGGTCGCGTATGAAAGGAATGGACAGGGGCGTGCGCGCGTTGGCCACGAAGCCGCCCGCCTTGACCGCGGTCTGGCGCAGGAGGTCGGCCGTTTGCACCACCGTCCCGATCGCGACCACCTCCATATAGAGGCCGCGCGCCGGATCGCCGCCGGCGCCCGTCTGGATCGTGCGCAGGCCGGTGTCGCCGGCCAGCCCCATCGCGCCCATCTTCCCCGTCGGGTGGGCGTGGCCGTTCCCGGCGGCATCGACCACCGGCAGGCCGAGCACGGACGCCTGTACCCAGCCGTTGGTGGTCGTCCCGGCCCCGTTCTGCGCCGGCATGACGCCGACGACGCGCCCCGCCCAATTGGCCATGAGCAACTCCAGTGCGCGCACGTAGTCGCGCGGCCGCATCATCCAGCCCTCGGCCGCCGGTGAGCCGATGGCCGAAACGATCACGATGACCCCGGCGGGGTCCACCTCGTCGAGCGTGACTAGGCGCGGCGAACCGTAGCGGAGCGCGACCTCGCCAAGCTCGCGCCCATGGGACGCCCAGCCGCCTCCGCCGCCCGCCAACACCGACCCACCCAGGACGGCGGCCTCGACGTCTTGCTGCTCAAGCAATCGCACTATATCATCCCCTCTTCTCTATGGTCCGGCGCGACGTCGGGCAAGAACGTGTGGATGCCCGTGTCGCGCGCGGTGCGCACGGCCTCCGCGTAGCCCGCGTCGGCATAGCGTACCACGCCGAGCCCGCTGTCGGTCGTGAGTGAGCGTTCGATGCGCACGCCCGCGGCAGGGCTGCCATCCGCGACTACGGTGATGCCGGCGCTCTGCCGATAGCCGGTGTAGCCGATGCCGCCGCCGTGGATGGCCACGAGGTCGGCCTGCGCCGCGCAATTGAGCAACGCGTTGAGCAGCGGCCAGTCCGAGATGGCGTCGCTCCCGTCGGGCATGTTCTCGGTCTCGCGATACGGCTGCGCGACCGCGCCGGCGTCGAGGTGGTCGCGTGTAAAGGCGACGGGGCCGGCCAACTCGCCGCGCCCGACGGCCTCGTTGACCAGTACCCCCAGGCGGGCGCGCTCACCGTGCCCCAACCAGGCGATGCGCGCCGGCAGCCCTTCGAAACGGATGTGCTTGGCGGCCAGCCCAATCCACGAGGTCACGATGTGGTTGTCCGCGAAGCACTCCAGCGCCAGCGCGTCGATGCGCGCGATGTCCGCCGGGTCGCCCGAGAGCGCGATCCAGCGGAAGGGTCCGATGCCGCGGCAGAAGAAGGGGCGGATATAGCGCTGCGTGAAGATAGGCACAGTGAAAGCGTCGGACACGCCGGCGCGCCGCGCCTGCACGCGGATATTGTTGCCGTACTCGAACACGACCGCGCCGGCGTCCTGGAAGGCCAGTAGCGCGGCCATGTGCGCGGCGATGCTCTCGAGCGCTCGCGCCTCGAGCGCTTCGGGGTCGGCCGCGCGTAGCGCCGCCACCTCAAGCGGAGCAAGGCCGGCCGGCACATAGCCGTGGCGCGGGTCGTGCGCCGTCGTCTGGTCGGTCGCGACGTCGGGTACGACGCCGCGCCGCGCCAACTCGGGCAAGACGTCGGCGGCGTTGCCGACGAGGCCGACCGACAGCGCCTCGCGCCGTGCCACGGCGGCCCGGCACAGCGCCAGGGCGTCGTCGAGGTCAGCGCTGAGATGCTGGCAATAGCCGTCGTCGATGCGGCGGCGGATGCGCGCCGGGTCGACCTCGACGACCAACGCCACGCCCCCCTGCATTGTAACCGCGAGCGGCTGCGCGCCGCCCATGCCGCCCAGCCCGGCGGAGACGACGAACCGCCCGGCTAGCGTGCCGCCGAAATGCTCACGCGCGATGGCGGCGAACGTCTGATAGATGCCCTGCGAGCCGATGTATTGCCAGTCGCCCGCGGTATAGCCGCCCCACATAGTCAGACCTTTGCGCTCCAGGTCGTAGAAGACCTCGGCCGTGGCCCAGCGCGGCACGATGTTCGACGTGGCCATCACCACCATCGGCGCGGCGACGTGTGTCCTGAACACCGCGACTGGTTTGCCGGACTGCACGACGAGGGTTTCGTCCTCGTCGAGGCGCATGAGGGCATCGACGAGGCGATCGTAGCTGGCCCAGTCCCGCGCGGCCTTGGCGCGGGCGCTATAAACGATCAATTCGTCCGGCTTCTCGGCGTTCTCCAGCGTGTTCTCGAGCATGCGCAGCAGCGCCTCGGCGCGCCAGGTGCGGCAGCGCAGAGTCGGGCCGCGCGCGGCGCGAATCCGCCGCGGTCCGGCTGCGGGCACGGTCTCCGCGTTTGGGCGCGCGCGATCCTTCATGGCTGTGTCCACCATCCCCGCGCCCCTGTATAGGGATAAAAGCGCGTGCGCTCACCGGCCTCCCAGGCTTCGCGCAGTCCCGGAGCGGACAGGTCCCAGTCGGGACGGATACGCCGCGTTAGGTCGCGCAGGTCCCGCCATAGCTCGTCGGTTGAGGGGCGGCCCCAGAACCAGTAGCCGTTGTACATCTTATCGACCACGAGGTCCGGCCCCAGCACGAGCGTATAGGGGATTTGCGCGTTGTGGCCGCCGTCGGTGTACTCGGCAATGTCGAGATCCCGTTGCACCACGCGGTCGGGGTCGGCCAGGAAGGTCCAGGGCGCGCCGACACCCTCGCGAAAATCCTGTACGCGCGCGAGTTCATCGGGCATGATCGTCACGATCTGTGTGTACGCCACGGCGATCTTGGGATAGAAGGCGACCAGGTCGTGATGCTGCTGCTGGTCCTTGGCGCAGAAGTGTCCCCGCGCCAGGACCAGCACCATGGGATTGCTCGCGCGCACGTAGGGGTGCTCACGCTGCAACTCGCTCAAGCGGCGCGGCCGCTTCAGGTGATCGGTCAGCTCATAGTCCGGGAACGTCGCGCCGGGTACGATATCCGCGCGCATAAGGCTATCCTCTCAGCGCTCTCACGGTCGTCGACGGTTGAGAGCGCTCTCACTTCATACGATTCAACGATCATGTCATGCGGTTCAACGATCATGTCATGCGGTTCAACGATCATGTGAGCCACCAAACATGTCATACGGTTCAACGATCATGTGAGCCACCGCGTCCATGTTACGACAGATATGCCGCCGATAGATCCAGGTAGGACGAGGGGTCGGCGACGACATTCTGCAGGTTGGCGCGCATCGCGCGCGCGGTCTTGCCGAAGGAGGGCAGGATCGCGGGGACGTCGGTGTACAGGATCTTCTCGATCTGCTTCGCGATAGCTTTGCGCGACGCGCCGTCGAGCGTCGAGTCGAGTTTGGTGATCAGCGCGTCCAGTTGGGGGTTCGAGTAGTGCGACGCGTTGAAATTGGCTCCGGTGCGGAAGGCGACATCCAGGAACTGGCCCGGTGTGCCGCGGTGCGCCCACTCAGTGATCGTGAACGGCTGGTCGAGCCAGTCAGCGGTGTAGTAGGTGTTCGCCGGCTCGGTCTTGAGTGTCACGTTGATGCCGACCGGCTTGAGCATTTGCTGCACGACCGTGGCTAGAGCCACCAGGCTGGCTGTATCGGAGGCCGTGCTCAACGTGGCGCTGAAGCCGCTGGGGTGACCAGCCGCGGCGAGGAGCTTCTTGGCCGCAGCGTAGTCCTGCGCGCGTTGGGGCAGGGGCGAGTAGAGCGGGAAGACCGGGGAGATGACCGAGTCGTCGCCAACTACGCTGAGCCCGGCGTCGACCGTGCTCACGATGGCAGGGCGGTTGATGGACAAGGCCATGGCCTGCCGCACGCGTACGTCGTTGAAGGGCGCCTTGTCGGTGCGCACGAACAGGCCGTTGAAGCCGCTCGACGGGGTGGTCAGCACCTTGATAGTGGAACTGGCGCGCAAGGCCTGTAGCGTATTGGGCTGGGTCGTCACCAGCACGTCGGCGCTGCCGCCTAGGAGCGCCGTGACCTGCGCCTCCGGGGCGAGGCCGAGCAGGATCTCCACGCTGTCGACGTAGGGCAGGCCCGTCCGCCAGTAGTGCGGATTCTTGACGAAGCGGGCGCGCTGTTGCGGCACGTACTCGACGAGCTTGTAGGGCCCGGTCCCGATTGGGTTCTTGGCGAAGTGACCGGGCCAGTTAGCCGGCAGGATCACCGCCTGATACGATGCCATATAGGATGGGAAGTCAACTTGTACGGAGTCCAGGTGGAAAGCGACGGTGTAGCGGTCGACTTTCCTGATGCCCTCGGCCTTGAGGAACGAGAAGGCCGATTGCGCGGTCGAGGGCGGCTTGACCAGGCGCTTGAAGGTAGCGATGACGTCGTCGGCCGTCATCTCCTGGCCGTTGTGGAACGTCACGCCGCGGCGCAGGGTGAATGTCCATACGCGGCCGCCCGCGCTGGGCTTCCAACTCGTGGCCAGGAGCGGGCGCGGCGTCAGATCGGAGCCGACCTTCACCAGGTACTCGCAGGCCTGCTGTACCAGGGCAATGCCGGAACCGTCGATCAGGAGAGGCGGCTCGATCGATGTCGGCGATGTCGACGCCACCCGCAACGTCCCGCCGCGACGAATCGCGCGCGGGGCCGCGGCGCGGGCCGGGAGGGCGTCGAGGAACGGGAGGCTAAGCCCGAGCAACGCGCCCATTTTGAGGACATCGCGACGGCCGATACGGCCGGCCTGGTAAGCGGCGGTCAATTCCTGTGCGTGTTGGTGTAGATCTTTATCATCCATCATTCTGCATCCTTCATGAGATATGCTGAGATAGGCGCTAAACACATGCGCGCTGTGATGGCGCGTTGTCATACTCGCTCGGGTTACGCGGATTCGATCGTAGGCGCCTCCTCATTGTCGCTCTTGGAGCCCGGCCAGCTCGTCCGGCGCTATCCAGCAGCGGTAGGCATGGCCCTCGGCGGTCCGCCGCCACGGTGGGGCCATGGTACGGCACTGCTCACCCAGCATGCGCGGGCAGCGCGTGTGGAACGGACAGCCCGGTGGGATATCGGCCGCGTTGGGCATGCTGCCACCGGCGCGGACCGCCGCTGTCGCCGCGCCGGCGGGGCGCCCGTCAAGAGTGGGCATGGCGGCGAACAAAGTCTCCGTGTACGGGTGGAACGGCGGGGCGAAGACGCGCGGCGCCGGACCGACCTCGACCAATTCGCCCAGATACATAACCCCGACCACGTCGGCCAGATAGCGGACGACCGCGAGGTCGTGTGAGATAAACACATAGGACACCTGCCGGCGCTGCTGCAGCTCGCCCAGCAGGTTGAGGATCGCGGCCTGCACCGAGACGTCCAGATTGGAGACCGGCTCGTCGCACAGCACGATCTCCGGATCGCCGGCGAAGGCGCGGGCGATGGCGACGCGCTGGCGCTGGCCGCCGCTGAGCGCCTCGGGCCGCCTGTCCAGCAGCATAGGGTCGAGTTGCACGAGCGCGGCCAGCTCGTCGACCCGTCGCTCCACGCCGGCGCCACGCCGCGCTGTCAGCGCCCGGATCGTCCGGCCCAGGATCTGACGCACGGTCTGGCGCGGGTTGAGCGTGGCGGCGGGGCTCTGGAAGATCATTTGCACCTTCTTGATGTCCGCGCGGCCACGCCGCTCTACCTCGCGCGAGATGTCCGTGTCGTCGAGCGTCAGGCGTCCGTCGCTGAGCCGAAGCAGGCCGGCCACGCAGCGCGCCAGCGTGGACTTGCCGCTGCCCGACTCTCCGACAAGGCCGAAGATCTGACCGCGCTCGACCGTGAACGACACGTCGTTGACGGCGCGCACGAGGCGGGCCGCGCGGCCGAAGCGGCGCGTGGCGTGCTCCACGCCGAGCAGCGGCCGCGCCGTTGACCCCGTTGCCCCGCCATCAGCGGCGGCCGTGTCCTCGGCGCGCGCTACGAGCGGCGGGATCGACATATGCGCCTCCGGCCAAAAGAAGCAGCGCGCCAGACGGCCCGCCGTCGTGGCGGCCAGCGGCGGATGCTCGGCGCGGCACACCGCGCGCGCCAGCGTGCAGCGCGGCGCGAAGAGGCAGCCGCCGGGGTCCTCACCCGGCCGTGGCATGCGTCCGGCGATGGGCACGAGGGGATCGACGCCTTTGCGCGCGCCCCGGCGTGGGACGCACGCGATCAGGCCGGCGGTGTAGGGGTGTTGTGGGGCGGCAAAAAGCTGCTCCGTCGGCCCCTGCTCGACCAACTCGCCGGCGTAGAGCACCCCGACGTGGTCGCACAGCCGCGCCACGACCGCGAGATTGTGGCTGATGAACAGGATGGCGGCATTGAACTCGGCCCGTACCGCGGCGATGAGGTCAAGCACGGCCGCTTCGACCGTCGCATCGAGCCCCGTCGTCGGCTCATCCAGGATCAGCAGCGCGGGGTTGGTGGCGAGGGCCATGGCGATGATGGCGCGCTGCTGCATGCCGCCGCTGAGTTGGTGCGGGTAACGCGCCGCCACCGCCGCGGCGCCCGGCATGCGCACGCGGTCGAGCATCTCCACCGCGGCGCGGCGCGCCCGCGCGGACCCCATGTCCGTGTGGGCGTGGTAGACCTCCGCGACTTGGTCGCCCACGGTCATGGCTGGGTTCAGCGCCGCGCCGGGGTCCTGATAGACCATACTGATACGGTCACCGCGCAGCCGCCGCAACTCGCGTTCCGGCATCGTCAGCACGTCGCGCCCCTCGAACAGAATGCGCCCCGACGCGACACGCCCGTTGGCCGGCAGGTGGCGCATCACGGCATAGGCCAGGGTGCTCTTGCCGCAGCCCGACTCCCCGACCAGCCCGTAGGCCTCGCGCGGGCGCACGGACAGCGATACGTCGCGCACAGCGTCGCGGCGCCTATCCTCGCTGCGGTAGGAGATCGTCACGTTCTCGACGGCCAGGAGCGGCGCCGGCGCCGCTTGAGGCGTCTGTGTATCCTGTGTATCCATTTTATCCATCGTCGTCATGCCCGTTGCGCCCGGCGCAGGCCATCGGCCAGCACGTTGACGCCCACGACCAGCGAGGCGATCGCCAGGGTCGGAGCCAGCACGATCCAGGGGGCGGTGGTGATGTAGACGTGCGCGTCGTTGATCATGGCGCCCCAATCGGGCGAGGGCGGCTGGATGCCGAGCCCGATGAAGCTGAGTGAGGCCGCCGCGAAGACGGCGTAGCCAATGCGCACCGTCCCTTCCACAATGATCGGACCGGTGATGTTGGGCAGGATCTCGGTCAGCATGATGGCTAGCCCACGGGCCCCGCGCAACCGCGCCGCCGACACGTAGTCGAGGTCGCGCACGCCCAGTGCCGCGGCGCGGATGACGCGGCCGGAGAGCGGGATATATGTCAGGCCGATGACCAGGATCACGTTCAACCGGGAGGCGCCCAGGACGGCCAGGATCAGCAAGGCGAGCACCACGATGGGGAAGGCCATCACGGCGTCCATCACGCGCATGACGATCTCGTCGAACCAGCCACGATAATAAGACGTCAGGAGCCCCACCACGAGGCCTCCGGCAAGACCGATGAGCGTCGCCGCGGGGGCCAGAATGAGTACCTCGCGGCTACCGGCAAGCACGCGCGTCCACACGTCGCGTCCATACTGGTCGGTACCAAGGAGGTGCGCCGCCGAGGGGCGCGCCAGGATCGCGGTGTAGTCCTGGGCGTTGGGATCGTAGCGCACGAGCAGCGGCCAGAAGACCGCGCAGAGGACCCAGAAAAGGACGATGAGCAGGCCGGCCACGGCGCTGGGCGAGCGTAGCAGCGCGCGCAGAGCCGCGCCGAAACGGGCCGGCCGCGCCGATTGGCCCGCGCTGTCCACGACGGCGCCCGGCACGGGCACGCTCTCCCGTGCTCCCACGAGCGCGGAAACCGGCTGTGTCGATGGTGTCTCGATCATCGGGGTAGGGTCCTCCGTAGCGCGATGTCCGGCGCTCAAGGCGCTAGCTATGACGGATCTGCGGGTTGAGGTAGGCGTAGACCAGGTCGGCGGCCAGGTTGGCCAGCATGTAGATGACGGCGATAATCATGACGCAATCTTCCAGCAGCGGAATGTCATGGTGCAACCCGGCGTTGAGCAGCAGGCTGCCGATGCCGGGATAGCCGAAAAGCGTTTCGACCACGACGAGGCCGCCGACGAGGTAGCCAATCTGCGAGGTGACCACGGTGATGGTCGGGACGAGCGCGTTGCGCAATACATGGCGCAGCAGCACCGTCCGCCGGGGCAACCCTTTGAGGATGGCGGTCCGTGTGTAGGGGCTGTCGAGCACGGCGATCGTGCTCGCGCGCATCATGCGCGCCACGTAGCCGAAGAAGACGATACCCAACGAGAGGGTGGGCGCGATCAAGTACTGCGGCGTGGTCAGCGGACTGCCGCCGCTGGAAACGGTCGTGGTGGGCAGCACATGCAGCCACACCCCGAACACGGTAAGCAGCACGATCCCGCTGACGAACTCGGGGATAGCCATCAGGGAGAGGCCGATGATGGAGATGAGCCGGTCGGCCAGGCGATCCTGGCGCAGCGCCGCGACCATACCCAGGGCGATCGAGAGCGGGACGATGACGACCAGCGCCGCCACGGTGAGGATGAGCGAATTGCCCAGGCGCCCCGGAATCAGGCTGGCGATGGGGGTGTCGTAGCTGGGCGACGCGCCCCACTGCCCCGTCACGAAACCGCCGATCCAGCGCAGGTACTGCACTGGCGCCGGCTCGTCGAGCCCGAGTTGCGCGCGCAGCGCCCGCACCGAGTCGGGCGTGGCGTACTGGCCCAGGATCGTGTGCGCCACATCGCCGGGCACGATTTGCGCGGCCACGAACACCACGATCGACATCAACCACAGGGTGAGCAGGAGTAGAGCGGAGCGGCGCAACAAAAAACGTGTCATAGGCGGTTTTCGGGTCCGAACAGAGAGCTGTAGGGGTTCGGTTCCCCGGCCGGCATTGGCCCACGCTCTCCCTGATGTCTATACCTACAGAAACGCCGTCATTGTGCGCCCACGGTCATTGCCATTACTATACCCGGTCGATGCTCTTTGCGCCAAACGTGGAGCGGCGCCGCGACAGGGCTCGTGAATTATCGTAGGGGCGTATGGTTATACGCCCGCGTGCGACCACCGGGCGTATAGCCATACGCCCCTACGCAGCGACGTGCTCTCGGCCCAGCGGATAATGCACGAGTCCTGGGCGCCGCGACACGACCAAGGGGCGATATCACCTATACTAACGGCGACACAGGCTCAGGTCGGAGGGGAATATGGCCGTTCAAGAGAAGAAGGTCACAGCGTACCGTGGCACGACGCTGCGCTGCAAGGGCTGGCGGCAGGAGGCGATCCTGCGCATGCTTGAGAACAATCTGGAGGTGGGCGAGAAGCCGGACGAGTTGATCATCTACGCCGGACACGCCCGCGCCGCCCGCGATTGGCCCAGCTTCGACCGTATCGTCGCCGCGCTCAAGACGATGGACGAGGATCAGACGCTCGTGGTGCAGTCCGGCAAGCCGGTCGGCCTCTTTCAGACCCATCCCCTCTCGGCCATCGTGGTCCTGGCCAACGCCAATGTCGTCGGCCCATGGGGTAGCGGTGCCGCGTTCCAGGACTTGATTGACAAGGGCCTGACCGCGTACGCCGGCATGACCGCCGGCGCCTGGCAGTACATCGGCTCGCAGGGTATCCTGCAGGGCACCTATGAAACCTTTATGGGCGCCGCGCGCGCGCTCTTCGGCGGGACGCTGGCCGGACGCTTCGTGGTGACGGCCGGCTTGGGCGGCATGGGCGGCGCCCAGCCCCTCGCCGGCGTCCTGGCCGGCGCGGCTATCCTGGTCGTCGAGGCCGACCCACGCCGCGTCGACCGGCGGCTGCGCGAAGGCTACCTCCAGCGCCGCTCCGACGACCTGGACGAGGCGCTACGCCTCTGCCTCGACGCCCGTGCGGCCGGGCAAGCTCTCTCGGTAGGACTGGTGGGCAACATCGCCGCGGTCTTACCCGAGTTGGCGCGCCGCGGCGTCACCCCCGATATCGTCACCGACCAGACCGCCACCGACCTCATCAACGGCTATATCCCCGTCGGCGTCAGCGCGGAGGAAGCCGAGATGATGCGCGCGCGGGACCGCGAAACGCTGGCGGCGCGCGGCCGCGCCTCGATCGCGGCGCACATGCGCGCCATGCTCGAACTTGGTCGGCGCGGCGCCGAGATCTTCGAGTATGGCAACGGGCTGCGCGCCCAGGCGCGCGACGCGGGGGTGGACGACGCCTTCGCCATGGGTGTATTCACCGAGCGCTACATCCGCCCCTTGTTCTGCCGCGGCATCGGCCCCTTCCGCTGGATCGCGCTCTCCGGCGATCCGCGGGACATCTATACCATCGACGACCTGATCCTGGAGCATTTCCAGGGCAATCCCGTGACCGATTGGATCGACAAGGCGCGGCGGCACGTCCGGTTCACCGGCCTGCCCGCGCGCATTGGCTGGCTCGGCCATGGCGAGCGGGCGCGGCTGGGGCTGCTGGTCAACGAGGCCGTCGCTGACGGGCGCGTGTCGGCGCCGGTGTCGTTCACGCGCGACCACCTCGATGCGGGCTCGGTCGCGGCGCCGTACCGCGAGACCGAGCGGATGAAGGATGGGTCGGACGCCATCGCCGACTGGCCGCTGCTCAACGCGCTGCTCAACTGCGCCTCGCACGCCGACCTCGTGGCCATTCACTCGCACATGGGCGGCGCGCAGTCGGCCGGCGTGACGCTTGTCGCCGACGGCTCGGCGCGCGCGGCCGAGCGCATTGAGCGGACGCTCACCAATGATACCGCGTTAGGTGTGCTGCGCTACGCCGACGCCGGCTACGAGGAGGCACAGGAGACGGCGCGCGCGGCGGGACTCGGCCTTTGACACTCCCACGACTAAAGCCGTGGGCTTTCTGGAAGGTTTATGTAGGCAATGAGCCGTTGGCCGTTGGCTGTTAGCTTCTAGCCGGGCGGCAGACCACGCAAGGTCTGCCGGATCGCCTCGACGATGGCCGCCGCGGAAGCGGTGGGATCCGTCGCGGCGAGAGCGGCTGTCACAGCGCGGTAGGCCGCGCCCGTCCCCGCGCCGAGGCGCGGGAGCGTGGGTCGTGCCCGTAGCGCCTCGATGGCGAGCAGCGCTTCGATGGTCAAGATGGTCTCAAGATGCTCCAGAGCGCGACGCGTCGTTGTAACCGCCAGCGGGGCCAGCGTGGCATGGTCCTCCATATCGAGGTCGAGCGGCGGGCAGCCCAGTGTTACCGGCGCCGCGAGGGATTTAAGCTCCGATAGGATGGCCGCGGCGGAGTAGGCCAGCAATCCCGTCACAGGCTCATGGATGGGATCAGCCAGGCGCGTTTGCAGTGCGGTGTCGGCGCTCCCGTAGCGCAGCCAGACGATCTTGTGCATGCGCCGCTCGGAGAGCATCGCGACGTGGGCCAGACCAACGCGCGTTGCTTCGAAGTGGAGCGCCAGGAGCATGGGCTGGAAGTTTCCGTTCGAGATCATGCGTTGCTGGGCGATCGACACGAGCGGATTGTCGTCGATGGCGTTGAGTTCAAGTTCGACGCTTTGCCGCGCCGCCGCGATCTGCTCGCGCAGGGCGCCGTGGACCTGGGGCATCACCCGGAGCGAGAGCGCATCCTGCACCGAGCGCGGCGTGTCAGGATCATACCGATCGCTGCCGTCCAGCAGTTGGCGTAGGTGCGTGGCCGCCGCGATCTGCCCCCCGATGGGCTTGGCCGCGGCCACTTCGGCCTCGAACGGGCTCGGGTTGCCGCCGGCGGCCTCCAGCGTCAGCGCGCCCGCCAGGTCGGCGAGGGCCGCGACCCGCTCCAGCCGCCGCACGGTCAGCGCCCCGAGCCCGATGGCCGCGCCGTTGGCGCTCAACAGGCTCAACCCGTCCTTAGGTTGCAGCACGTAGGGCGTCATCCCGGCGCGCGCCAGCGCCACGGCGCCGGGGAGCGTTTCGTCCCCCACGCGCGCCTCACCCCGGCCAATCATCACCATCGCGACCGCCGCCATGTGCATCAGGTCCGCGGCGCCTACCGAGCCGACCGCGGGCACGAGCGGATGGATGCCCGCGTTGAGCAGGGCGACGAGCATGCGCAGGGCGTCTGGGTGCGCCCCGGACCCGCCGCGCGCGATACCGGCGACGCGCGCCAGCATCAAGGCGCGCACATCTTCGTCGGACAGCGGCGCGCCGATGCCGCTAGCGTGTGACGCGACAATGCGCGTCTGGTAGCGCATGAGCTGCTCGCGGGACACGCGCTGGTCGCGCATGTGCCCGAGGCCCGTGTTGAGCCCATAGATCAGCGCCTCACCGGCGATCGCGGTCTCGACCACGGCGCGTGCGGCCGCGACACGGGCTTCAACCGCGGGGTCGAGCCGCACCTCGGCGCGCGCGGTCGCGACCTGTATCACATCCTCGACGGTTAGCCCGTCGGTCGTCACGATAACAGGAGGGGTGTGCATACCAGTGCTCATGGCTGCTGCTCCTGACCCGCTCCCGTGAGCGCGTAGGAAGCCAGTTCCGTGCCGGTCATGCGTTCCACCTCAGCATAGACCGCGGCGTCGCGCACCCCCGCGCCGAGGGCGACGCCCGCGCGCGGTACGACGGCGACGATCACATCGTCACCCGCCGCGACGTGCGCCGCCGCGCGTGGCATCCCGTCGCGCGGCGAGAGGAGCACGATCAGGTCGGGGAAGGTGGCTAGGCGCGCGCCGTCGCGGGTGACGGCCATGAACTCGTTGCAGACCGTGACGTCGAGGATCGCGCCGTCCGCGCTGACGGCGATGCGCCCGACCTCCCAATTGTGAACCATCTCCAGGTCGTGCGTCGCCACGCGCCCGCGCCCCAGCTCGTGACCGCCCAGCGTGTCGAGGATAGCCGCAGTCATGGCCTCGGCGCCCTTGTCCGCCGCGTCGAGCATCGCCTCGCCGAGGCGGATGCACGCGCCGATGGCCCCGACGGCGCCGGCCTCACGGCAGAAGCGCACCGTGAAGGGGCCGCGACAGGCCGCGATCGCTCCCCCAGCCATGGTCGACGCGTGGTGGAGCATGTTCGCCGTGGCCGCCATGGTCCCACGCGCCACGATTTCAAGATACGTCCCCTCCTCGACGCTGCCGCCGGCGCCCGTCTGGATCACCCGCGCGCCGGCGCGGCCGGTCAGGCCCATCCCGCCCATGGCGACGGTGGGGTGGCCCCGACCGTTGGCCGCGCAGTCGGCCACGACGAGACCAGGATCAAGCGCTGCCGGGAGCCACGTTCCCACCATGAAGGCGCCGGGGTGCGACACCATGATCCCCGCGACGCGTCCGGGGCCACTGTAGGCCTCGCGCAGCAGCTCGACCACGCGGAGATTGTCCTTGGGCCAGACGAGGCGGCGACCGATCCCAGGCGCGCCAACTCCCGTCGTGACGACGATCCCATCGTCGTTGGTCAGTTCGTCGAGTGTCGCCAGCAGTGGTTGGCCGAGCTCACAGACCGTCGTGGCGGCGCGCAACCCGCGCTCGAGACCGCCGCCGCCCGCGCCGAACACAAGTCCGCCCATCACGGCGGCCCGCGCCGTCTCCGGGTCAATCCTGCGCATGATCGTCACTCCTTCTCTCTCGTCTATTGACTCTCTCGTTTATCAAGAGGGTATCAGGCCGGGCATAGAGGTGTCGTTGGGTTGTGGCGGGGTCGACATTCAAGCGCCGATCCGTGAGCGTTGGCGTAGATGGTTAAAGGAACTGACGGGGAGCCGGTTGACAGCCGCGCCATGAAGGTGTACAGTGGCCGTATGACATTGGATGTCCAACAAGCTAGCGTCGTGCGGGACCGGCTACGGGATCCCCTGCCGGTGCTTATCGCCGCGCAGCTAGAGGCCAGCATCAGAGAGGGCGCGTTGGCGCCGGGCGCACAGCTGCCCAGCGAGCCCAAGCTGGCGGAGATGTTTGGTGTCAGCCGGAACACCGTACGCGAAGCACTGCGATCGCTGCTCGCCAAAGGTATCCTGGAGGCGCGCAAAGGTATTGGGACGTTTGTGCATGTCGATAGCCGCAAGGAGTGGCCGGTCGAGACGGGCATCGAGGAATTGACCAGCACCACGGAGATGATCACGGCCGCCGGTTATACGCCGGGCTGCCGGGATTATCGCCTCGACGTTATCGCGTGCCCCGATGACGCCGCGGCCGCGCTGTCTGTAGGCACTAGTTCGCGCGTCTATCGCCTGACGCGAGTGCGTCTCGCGGATGATCAGCCTGTCATCTTCTGCACTGATTTTCTGTCTGTCGAAAGGATCAGCGCGGTGACGATGCGCCGCTTCAAGGGACAGGGCTCGTTCTTTTCCTTTCTCGCCGACCACTGCGGCCTGTCTATTGCCCTGGCGTGGACGGTGATCAAACCCATTCTGCCCGAGGCCGCGATCGCGGCGGCGCTGGCGCTCTCGCCGCACGAGCCGATTCTCCTCTTTAAGCAGACGCACTTTGATCGCCACCACCAGCCGGTCCTCTACAGCGAGAACTACATCAATTCGTCATTCATCGGGTTTCATGTGCGGCGCACGGCGCGGTCCCCGTTTCAGACGTCTACTGCTCGGCCGTTGGCCGGCGACGAGGAGGTGATATCGCCGACGATAGCTTGAGGAACTTTGTAGAACTAATGATTGCACTGCGCACTACGCTAAGGAGGCAGACATGTTCTCGTTACCGATCCGCCATATCTCGCGGTTCATCGTCAGCCTGGCGCTATTATCGCCGCTCGTCCTGGGGGGACAGGCCTCGATCAGCCGTGCCCAGCAGGGCAGCGACGCGGCGGCGCCGCTGACGGTGGCGCTCGTCAGCATCCAACCTGTCAATGACAAAGGGGTCATGCAAGACTTCGTGAGCGGCTTCAAAGCAGGCGCACAGAAGTATCACTACGCTACCGCGCGTGTCATCATCGACGAAGATCCGTCCACGTACGTTTCGACGCTGCAATCGGTGGCGTCCAGGTTCAAGCTGGTGATCACGACGTTCCCACCCATGATACAGGCCGTCAGCACGGTGGCGCCTCAGTATCCACAAGTCCACTTCGTGCTACTTGACGCCCAGATCCCCAAGCCATTGCCCAATGTGCAGACGCTGTTCTTCAAGGAGAATGAGTCGTCCTTCCTGGCCGGGGTCGTCGCCGGGATGATGACCAAGACGAACAAGGTCGGATTCCTGGGAGCCCTGGTCCAGGATGTGATCGACCGCTATCTCGTCGGGTATTACGAGGGGGTCAAGTATGTCAATCCTCGCGCTAAAGTGTGCTGGGCCTATGTGAACAACCTGGAAGACCCGGCGCTCGGCAAGCAATTTGCGCTCACCATGTACCACAATGGAGTCGACATCATTCACGCCGCCACGGCGGGCACAGAGGTGGGCGTCTATCAGGCATCGGAGCAGGTACACAAGTACCTGATCGGCGCGGACGTCAATATCCTGCCTCTCGACCCCAAGTACGGGTTGACGGCCACGGGGCCCAATTTCGCTCAGGCAGCCGAGATCGTGCTTGCGCAAGAGGCCACTGGCACCTTCAAAGTGGGACGCCAGCAGTATGGTCTCAAGCAGGGCGGTGTGCGCATCCTGCCGTTCAACCAGGCATTGGTGCCCCAGAACGTTCGGAGAATGGTCGCCGAGGTCACGCGCAAGATTAGTAGCGGCCAGATTAAGGTTCCCACCGATACCTATCTCTCGCACTTGACGAACTGTTCCTAAGATAGCGGGAGAACGGAGAACGGAGATGGCGCACCGACCGCACGCACCCGCTTCCCATCATCCCGCCGGTGGCCTCGACCTCACCGAGGCCGTCGGCGGACCGGGCACGGGGGCGCCCGCGCTGGCCGTGTGTGAGGTGAGCAAACGCTTTGGCGATGTCGTCGCCAACGACCGCGTGAGTTTCGAGGCGGCCGCCGGATCCATTCACGCTCTTGTCGGCGAGAACGGCGCGGGTAAGACCACGCTCATGCGCATCGTGTATGGCCTCTACGCGCCGGACGCCGGCTATATAGCGCTGGGCGGACAGCCGGTGGCTTTCCGTAGCCCGCGGGACGCGCTGTCGCGCGGTGTGGGGATGGTGCACCAGCACTCGTTGCTGGTACACTCCCTCACCGTCGCCGACAACGTTCTCCTGGCCTTACCCGGTCTCGGCCTGCCACCGCGCCGTGAGACCCTCACCCGGCTTCGGGCGCTCGCGGACGCCAACCATCTGCATCTCGACCCCGGTATGCTCGCGGGACAATTGTCCATCGGCGCGCGGCAGCGCGCTGAAATCCTGGGCGCGCTGTTCCATGGCGCGCGCCTCTTGATCCTCGATGAGCCCACGACCGTCTTGACGCCGCAGGAGGTCGAGCGCCTGTTTATCATCTTGCGCCGCCTGCAAGCGGGTGGGGCGACGATCATGCTGGTGACGCATAAATTGACCGAGGTCATGCGTATCAGCGACCACGTCACGGTGCTCCGCGGGGGCAAGGTCGTCGCGACCGTGGCGACGAGCGCCACCGATGAGCGCGCCCTCGTGCGGATGATGGTGGGCCGGGACGTGCCCATGCGGGTCACCGACGTGGAAGGGTCCCGACCGGCCGTTGAACGCACGCCGCCGGTACTGGCGGTCGATGCCCTGACCGTCCGCGATGCCGCCGGCGTGGAGCGGGTCCGCGACGCGGGCTTCACCGTGCTGCCTGGCGAGATCGTGGCGCTCACGGGTGTCGAGGGCAATGGTCAGGCCGAACTGGTGGAGGCGTTGGTCGGACTACGCCCTATTGCCGCAGGAACCGTGCGCCTGCGCGGCCACATCATCAATCGTTGGTCCGTCCAGCGGCGCCGCAAGGCCGGCCTCGCCTACATCCCCGAGGCGCGCATGACGGAAGGGATTAATCCCTCTATCTCCGTACGTGATAACCTCATCCTGGGGCTGCATAGGCGTACCCCCTATGCGCGCTTCGGCCTGCGCAACCTTGGCGCGACGCAGCGGTTCGCCCAACACCTGGTGCACGAGCATCGTATCGTCACCCCCTCAACGCGCAGCCAGGCGGCGACCCTCTCCGGTGGAAACCTACAGAAAGTTGTGGTCGCGCGTGAGGTCTCAAAATCGCCAACCCTCCTGATCGCCGCCCAGCCGACTCAAGGCGTCGACGTGATGTCCTCGCACCTGATTCGCTCCACCCTGCTGCATCTACGCAACCAGGGCGTGGCCGTGCTGTTGCTATCATCCGACCTGAGCGAAGTCGTCGACCTGGCCGACCGCGCTGTTGTGCTGTACAACGGCGGCGTCTCGGGGCTGTTGCAGCGCGCGACACTGAGCGAAGAGAGCATTGGCGCGTATGCGATGGGTCTGGGGTCTCCTGACGGGATAAGAAGCGGAGCGTACGATGGTCAAGATGGCTAAGGCTCGGGTCGCGCTGGCGATACTGGCAGCCGCCACGGTGCTCACGGCGCTTGTCGGATCTCTCATCCTGATCGTCACGGGACAGAATCCCCTCGATGCCGCGACGGGGCTGTATCAGGGCGCGTTCGGAACGGCCACGTCGACGACGGCGACGCTAGCACAGACAACGCCGTTGATCTGGGCGGCTCTCTCCTTTATGGTCGGGTTCAGGGGCGGTATCTTCAACGCGGGCGGGCAGGGGCAATTCATCATGGGCGCGTTCGGGGCTGCCGCGGCTGGCTTTGCTCCGGCTCTGGCGCCGCTGCCGGCGGTCATTCATGTTCCCCTGGTCGTGCTGGCCGGCGCCGTGGGGGGCGCGCTCTGGTCACTGCCGCCGATCCTGCTCAAGGTGTATGCGGGTACAAACGAGATCCTGACGACACTCATGATGACGTACATTGCCCAGCTACTCAATGATTGGCTGGTGCTGGACGTCTTTCGCGCGTCGACGATCCAGCCAGGCACAAATGCGCAAACGCCAACCCTGGCGTCCTCCGCCCAATTTCAGCCGCTCTTTCCGCGCTCACAGGTGACCTTCATGCTTCCTCTGGCTGTCATCGCGGCGCTCGCGATCTGGGCCTTCTTCCGCTGGACGGTGCTTGGCTACGAGGTGAGCTTCGTCGGGAAAGGGGCGCGGGCGGCGGAAAGTAGCGGCATGAATGTGCGCAAGCTGGCGATTATCGCGATGTTGTTGAGCGGCGCCCTGGCCGGCGCGGCTGGCGCGTCCGTGGTCGGGGGCGTGTTTCAGGCCGATATCACGCCGTTCAATAGTAACGTGGGCTTCAATGGGATACTGGCCGCGCTGTTGGCGGGCAACCAAGAGTTGCTCATTCCGCTGGCTGGTCTTTTCTTCGGAGCCTTGCAGCAGGGCGGGCTCGGCCTACAGATATTTACGCCAATCTCCCAGTACATTGCCGATGTGCTTATGGCCATGATCATCATTTTCGCGTCGGCCCGCTCCATTCCGAGGTCGTTGGCGCCGCGCCTGCCGCGGTTCCTTGGCAAGCGCGTGTGAAGGCGTACGAGTCATGTTGAGCCAAATCTTGTATCTGCTTCAGCCGGGCCTACAACTGTCGGCCCCGCTGCTGCTGGCCGCGGCGGGAGGGCTCTTCAGCTACCGTGCCGGTGTCTTCAATATCGCCCTCGAAGGCTTCATGCTCGTCGCGGCCTACTTCTCGGTTGCCGTGGCGGCCGCGACCGGCTCCCTATGGCTCGGCGCCGGCGCCGGCGTCCTGAGCGCGTTGCTGCTGGCCGCTTTCATGGGCACGATGGTACTCGTTTTCCTGGCCGACGAGGTGATCGTGGGCATCGCGCTCAACCTCTTTGCCGTGGGCCTGACCACGTATCTCCTGAACAGCGCCAATAGCAATGGCGGCGGCTTCATTCACCTCGACAGTGGTCTGCCCATCGTGACGGTCCCCTGGCTGGCGCATGTGCCGGTGGTTAACGAGATCGTCAACGGCCGAGACCCGCTCGTCTACGTGTCGTGGATCGTGTTTCCGCTCGCGGCGCTGATGCTGCGCGGCACGCTGTTCGGTCTACGGTTGCGCGCGGCGGGCGAATCACCGCTCGCGGCCCGCGCGGCGGGCGTCTCCGTTGGCTGGATCAAGTTTGCCAGCTTCCTCCTCTGCGGGTTGCTGTGCGGTCTCGCGGGGGTGGAGCTCGCGCTTGGGTCCGTCTATTTGTTCAGCGAGAATATGACGGCGGGCCGGGGTATCATCGCCTTTGCCGCCGTGATCTTTGGCGGAGGGGCACCGCTCTTCGTCGGGCTGGCTAGCTTGCTGTTCGGTTTCGCCCAAGCCCTGGCCGGCGTCTTGCAGATCGGATCGCGCTTCCCGCCGCAGTTCGTCCTCATGACGCCGTACGTTTTCGCGATCGTGGCCCTCGCTCTGAGCAGACGGCGCCTGGCGCTACGGCTGCGTGGCCGTGCCCGTCCTGGGGCCTTTGCCGCCGAGCCGGAGCGTGAGGGGATCGCCGTGGAGGCAAGCGGAGCGCCGGCGAGCGTACTGGAGAGGCGCGAATGAGCGCCATCCACGCGCGTCCTGTGCTGATCGTCGGTCACTGTACCATCGACGACATTATCCAGGCCGATGGGCGCATGCTCCCCGGCACGCCGGGTGGCGCCGCCGCCTACGCCGCCCTCGGCGCGGCCCTGTACGGCGCGCGCGTGACGCTGGTCACGCTGCTCGGCGCTGACTATCCGTTGGAGCGGCTCACATCTAGCATCTCTGTAGGAGGGGTAGGAGGAGTGATCGACATCCGCTTCGCGCGCCGGGCCGGTGAGCGGAGCATCCACAATATCGTGCGCTACGCGGACGACGGAGCGCGCGCATTCGAGATCGAGAGCTGGTCGGTCATGGACGCGCTCACGCCGACCGTCGCCGACCTGCCGGCCGAGATCGCGCGTGGCGCGCCGGCGCTCCTGACACCGGCAGCGCAGTCCAAGCAAGGGGATCTGGCCCGGTACCTTCAGACGCGGGAGTGCCCGGTGGCCCTGGATACGGAACTGCACTATTTCCCCACGCCCGCGGGGGAGGCCGCCCTGCGGGCGGCCGTGGCCGAGTCGACGTACTTTTTGCCGAGCATCGAACATCTACGGGCGCTCTACACATCATCCGCTAGCGACCCCGTCGTCTACGCTGGTACGATGAGAGAGCTTGGCTGTCCATGGGTGGTAGTGAAACAGGGACGCCGTGGGAGCGCCGTCATCGATGCGCGCGGCGGCTCCTATTGGCGTGTCCCGTCAATCGACAACCTCGCCATCGTCGATACGACCGGCGCCGGCGATGCCTTCGGCGGCGGCTTCGTCGCGGCCCTCGCGGACGGCAAGGCGCCGGTAGAGGCGGCCTGTTGGGGCACGGTCGCCGCCTCATTCGCGGTGGAAAGCCTTGGCATCAGCGTCCCGCCGCACTTTGGCCCTGATCTCTTCACCGCGCGCTATCGTTGGCTCCGCCCACGGGTCGAGCGCGGACGCCTGGCCGATCCAGGCAAAGGAGTTATGCTGCCGTGACCGATCACCCGACGTCTGTCCCGGACCAGAGCTTGCTCGCGTCCGAGATTATCCAACAAGGAACGGTGTTGCAGCATGTGCTGCGCGACCGCATCCCGTCCGTTGTCGCTATCGTGCGCGCGTGCCAGCGGATGGCGCCGCGAACCTGGGTCGCAACCGGCTGCGGCGACTCGCTGTTCGCGGGCCTGTGCGCCGAATACTGGTTTGCCGATGCCTGTGGGCAGCCTCTCCGCGCCATCCACGCGCTTGAGTTCTCCCGCTATCTCTACAGAACCGTGGACGAGCGCGGCGTGGTGTTCGCGCTCTCCTATTCGGGAAACACAGCCCGCGTGGTCGAGGCGGCCGTGGCCGCGAAGTCGCGTGGGGCCACCGTCATCGGGATTACGGCGAACGCCGATTCCCGCCTCGTCGAGCTCTCCGATTACTGGCTGCCCAACGACGCGGTCGACGAGCGGTCGAACTGCCGCACCGGCAGCTTTCAGGCGGCTTGCCTTCTCTTGCGTCTGTTTGCCGGGAGCCTGGCGCATGAATCAGGTGAGGCTCCGTCACTGGGGCCGCTCGACCGGCTGCCCGCCAGTGTCGACCAGATGGCTGGCGCGTGCCGGGAGACCGTCCAACGGATCGTCGGCCTGCTGCCCGAGGCCGCGCCCATCACCTATATCGGTGGGGGCTACGCCTATGCAACGGCCCAGTATGGAGCGGCGAAACTGTATGAAGCGGCGACGATTCCGGCCCATGTGAGCGAGCTCGAGCAGTTCGTCCACTGCGAGATCTTCCCCATCACCCGGCAGTCATGCGTGGTCATCGTGGCTCCGCGCGGCGCGAGCTATACCCGCGCCGTCGAGGTGGCGCAGGGGCTGCGCCGCCTCGACGCGATCACCGTCGGCCTCTCCGACGATCCGGCTTTTGCCGGCTACTGCAGTCACTTTATCGCGCTGCCCGGCGGCTGGACTGAAGACCGCATGCCGTTCCTTGCCGCCGTTCCGCTACAGCACTTTGCCCTGGCCTGGGCGCTGCGTCATGGCGAGAATCCTGACCTGGTGAGTAATAAGGCCGTCAATCGCCCGCTGATCGAGCAGTCCGTGCAGTACACGGCCGACGACTACGCATCAATAGAGGAGAGCAATCGGAGGTCGTGATCGCGACAGGGCTCGTGAATTATCCGCGGGACCGCGGCGTAGGGGCGTATGGCTATACGCCCGGCGATCGCGGGCGGGCGTATAGCCATACGCCCCTACGCTAATGCACGAGCCCTGGTGATCGCGATGGTAACGGTAGTGGTAGCGAAGGGAGATGGCATATGAATGTCGATGTCGCAATCAAGAACGGGCTGGTCGTCACCGATGGAGCCAGCGTGCATGCCTCCATCGGCGTGCGCGACGGCACAATTTGCGCGCTCGTCGATGATGGCGCCGACCTGACGGCGCGCGAGGAGGAGGTGGATGCGACTGGGTTGGTCGTGTTGCCCGGCGTCATTGAGCCCCACTGTCACTTCTGGGACCCAGGCCCGACACACCGCGAAGACTGGGGGACGGGGACCCGCGCCGCCGCCGCTGGCGGCGTCACGACGTGCATCGAGATGCCGCTCAGCGACCCGCCAACGGTTGATGCCGCCGCGTTCGCACTCAAGCAGGAACGGGCGGCCGCTCAGTCCGTCATCGACTACGCGTTGTGGGGCGGCATCATCCCGGCCAGCCTGGAGAACCTCTCCGAGAGGCTCGAGGCCATGCGCACGCTTGGCGCTGTCGCCTACAAAGCGTTCATGTGCTGGTCGGCCACCGATTACCCACCGGTTGACGATGGCGTGCTCCTCGAAGCCATGCAGGCGCTGGCCGCGCGGGGCTGGCTTTTGGGCCTACATGCCGAGAACGACGCGATCATTACACACACGGAGCGCCGCCTGCGCGCGCAGGGCCGCTGTAACCCGCAAGCCTACCTCGAGTCGCGGCCGGAGGTAGCGGAGATAGAGGCGATACGCCGCGCCGTCGGGCTAGCCGAGATCACGGGCGCGCGCCTCTACATCGTACATATGAGCACCGCTGCCGGCGCGCAACTGATCCGTGAGGCGAAGAGCCGGGGGGTACAGGTGTGCGCCGAGACGGCGCCGCAGTACCTGACGCTGGATGCGCGGGCCCTCTTGGAGCGTGGTCCGTACGCGAAATGCGCGCCGCCGCTGCGCTCACATGAAACGGTCGAGCGCCTGTGGTCCTACATCCTCGATGGGACGATCGACACCATTGGGTCCGACCACGCGCCCTTTAGCGCTGCTGAGAAGGAACCCGGCATGACCAATATTTGGCACGCGCCGAACGGGATTCCGGGGATACAAACGATGCTTCCCCTCGTCCTGTCCGAATGTCTACACCGCCGTGGCGTGAGCCTACCTCGGGTGGCCGCGCTCTTCTCGACAAACGCGGCCCGGATCTTCGGTCTCTATCCGCGCAAGGGCGTCATTCGGGTTGGGTCCGACGCGGATTTCACCCTCGTCGACGTGTCCAAAGAATGGCGTATCGACGACGCGGACCTCTTATATAAGAACCGCTGGAGCCCGTACCACGGCATGCAGGTCCGCGGACAAGTGGACCGCACCATCGTGCGCGGGCGCACGGTCTATCAGGACGGCCTCATCTCCGTGCAGAGCGGCTATGGCCGCCAGGTAATGCCTCATGACGCTTGACCTACCGTCGTCGTCTGACCTGCCGCCTGCTTGGCCGGTCAGCGCGCGTGAAGTGTATGCCGGCTTGCGGAGCTATCGCATCGTCGGCGCCAGCGCCTGTGTCGATGCGATCATGCACGCTCTTGGCGACGTGGCGCGAACAGCGGCGGAGCGCCCGGGAGGCGATGTGGCGCGCGACGTAGCGCGGGCAGGGGCCATGTTCTGCGCCCTGAAACCGGACACGGCCGCGTACGTGAACGCCGTCCGCTGGGTAACGGCTGATTTCCCGGCGGAGTCCGGCGCGCCGGCCAGCGTCGCCACCCTGGTGACGCGGCGTATTGACGCCTATCGGCGCCACCAGCAGAGGAGTCTGAGCCGGATAGCGGACGAAGGCGCCAACCTGCTGGCGCCGCGCGGTCGTGTCTTGCTGCACGACTATAGCAGCACGGTGCTCGCCGTGCTGGCGGAAGCCGGCCGCCGGGGTCAACGCCTGCACGTTGTGGTGACGGCGGGACAGCCCGTTGATCAAGGGCCGCGCGTGGCTGCGGTCGCGGCGTCCTACAACCATCATGTCACCTTCATCCCCGATACGGCCATCGGGCGGATCATGCCAGACGTCGACGTCGTCCTGACCGGCGTCGAGACCCTGTACAGCAATGGCGATCTGGCAAATACGATTGGTACCTATCCCATCGCGCTCGTGGCGCGGGAAGCCAAGACGCCGGTGTACGGCGTCACTGAATGCGTCAAGATTCATCCGACGGCGACGGGTGTGCGCGCTGCCGACCTCACGGCGCGCTTGCTGCATAGCTGGCCGGAGGCGGCAAGCGCATTGCCCGCGGGCACAATCATACGGACCGAGGTGCTGGACCTCACGCCCGCGCACCTCGTCACGGGGTATATCACCGATGCGGGAGTCCTGGCGCCGGATCAGATGGACGTCGCTATCCAATGGCTGCGCTCCCAGGACAAACCAGGGTAGGGTCACGCCCTATGACGGCGCGGGCTGGGCTGCCAGAGGGCAAAACCGGGACCCAGATAGGGAACAAGGGAACATAGGAGGATAACCATGAGCGTCTTGCTGCACAGCATGCGTGCGGGGCGGCATCCTATTATCGCGATGATACAGCTGCCGCCGCTGCCGGGCAGCGCACGGTACCGTGGCGCCGGCAAGCAGGACATACTGGCCGGAGCCGTGGCGGACGCGCGCGTGGCCGCCGCCGCCGGCATGGATGGCCTGATGATCCAGAATCTCGGCGACGTGCCCGTGGGCCATGGTGTTACCGCGCTTCAGGTCGCCTGGATGACGATGCTGGCGCACGAGGTGCGCGCAACGGCGCCGCTGCCCATGGGCCTCAACTTTCTGGAGAACGACGCGGAGGCCATGTTGGCGGTCGCCTCCGCCGTCGACCTCGATTTCGTGCGCCTCAAGGTTTTCGTCGGCGCCATGGTCACGGCCGGCGGGGTCGTAGCGGGGTGCGCCCACCGGGCCAACGCACTACGCACTCAGTTAGGCCGTGACGATATCGCGTTCTTCGCCGACGTCCATGACCGTACCGGGGCGCCGCTCGGCCAGCGCCCCTTGCTCGCCGATGTCCGCGAGGCCATCGACCTGGGACAGGCCGATGCGCTCATCCTGACCGGCGGCTCGTTCGATGAATCCCTGGTCTTTCACGATCAGGTACGCCAGCGCTATACGGCCACCCCGCGCATCCTGGGCGGAGATAGCGCCGTCGCTAACCTGGCCGTCTCTTTCCCCCTGGTAGACGCCACCATGGTCAGCTCCAGCCTGAAGGACTCCAACGACGCCTTCGGCCGCTTTGTCCCTGCTAAGGTGGAGGCCTACATGACCGAGGTGCGACGCCTGCGCGACATGGCTGGTGAGAGGCGCGGAGACAGTACAATGAATGAGAGGAGCACATGACCAGAGCAGTAGATGTACGGACACATCGCATGTGGCCCCCGTAAGGATGTGTTTCACCTGAGTTGAATTTGCTCACGATCCATATGTAGAACCTTCGTGGCGGATGGCGCACTCGCGGAATGCCGTACGATGAGATCCACTGGGAGGACCATGTAGTGCGGTGTGTCGTCGCGCTCCTGCAATCGACGCAGCAACAGATCGCACGCTGCCTGACCGATCAGATGCAGCGGCTGACGCACGGTCGTCAGCGGAGGGCCGAGGCGCCGCGCGACGGGGATGTCGTCGAAACCGACCACGGAAAGATCGTCGGGGATGCGTAGACCGTGCTCGGCGGCCGCCGCATAGAGTCCGAGGGCGATCGCATCGGCCGTGGCGAAGATAGCTGTCGGTGGATCAGGCAGCGCTTGGAAACGTACGAACGCGTCATGTCCCGCTTCCTCACTGTAGCTGGCGAAAATGGCGAGGGCTGGATCAACGTCCAGGCCGGCAACCTCCAGCGCGGCACGGTAGCCCGCATGGCGCTCACGCGTTGTCATCAGATCTTCCCGCCCCCCGCTAAGCGCGATGCGGCGATGGCCCAACTCCAGCAAGTGCCGCGTCGCTGCAAATGCGCCCCCATAATTATCGACGAAGACGGTCGACACGGGAGGTATCCCGTCGATGCGTTCATCGACCACGATGATGGGACATCCCCGTTGAATAGCGGCCCCCAACCGTGCGTTGCGTGGATGCATTCCCACGTAGATAAAACCATCAACAATGCCGCCACGACTCAAAAGATCGACGTAAGCGCCCTCGCGCTCCGCGAGCCCTTTCGTATTACACAGCAGCAACGAGTACCCGTGGGCCGATGCCAAGGCCTCCACCTCTTCCGCCACAAAGGCAAAGAACGGATTGGTCACACCCGGAACAATCAGGCCGATGGTCCGACTCTCTCCGGTGGCTAGGTTGCGGGCCACGGCGTGTGGCACGTACTGGAGCGTTGCGATCGCCTCGCCAATACGCTCCGCGATCAGGGGAGTTAAGCGCAATTGGCCATTGAGATAGCGGGAAACGGTTGAGGGGGCAACGCCGGCGCGCTGTGCCACGTCACGTACTGTTGCCACGTATACTCGTATCCTCCTCAATTATTCTCATTCGTGATCCGTGTCAGCGGCGCTGTGTTTACACAACCGCTTGCGTAAAACGATAGCACAGGTCGGCCATAGTCGTCAAGTGTTCGTAGCAACCGGCTGGTCGTGTATTGACAGCGCCTGGACACCGTGCTATAGTGTGACTCAACGCAAGCGGTTGTGCGGATGCGCCTTGATCAGTATCACCTTCTATAGTGAAAGGGAGAAGGCCCTCATGAACGATCTCCTCATTGGTCGCCCCGTCCTCATCTCGGTCGACAATCAGCAGGCTGGTTATAACCCCAACTATGCCATCCCCGTCATGGAGGGCTTCGCGGGGCGCACCCGCCGTACGATTGCCATGGTCCAGGCCGCGCGGGAGTGCAATATCCCCGTCATCTTCATCCAGGAGCGCCACAGCCGCACGCATGTGGACTTTGGGCGCGAATTGGATGGCGTCGAGGACATCCACTGTGTCGAGGACGATCCCGACACCGCTCTCATACCGGAACTCACGCCGCTGCCCAACGAATACCATGTACCCAAGCGCCGCTATTCGGCTTTCTTTGGGACCGATTTTGAGATTCTGCTGCGCGGTCTACATGCCGAAACGCTCGTCCTCTGTGGCGGACTGACCGATGTCTGTGTACACTACACGTTCGTCGATGCGCATCAGAGCGACTATTACGTGCGGGTCGCGACCGATGCGGTCGGCGGCTCCTCCGTCGCGGCGCATGAGGCCTCGCTACGCGCCATGCAGTACCTGCAGTCGGCCGCGCTGACCACGTCGGATGCCGTCATCGATGCATTCCGGGCCTATGCAAAGATCTTGCCGGCATCGGTTGGATAGCGGATGATGGCGCTACATCCCGCCGGCATCACCGTGACTAACAGGGACGCGGCGCCGGACAACCAGCCATACATCGCGGAGACGCAGGCGCTACGCGTCGGTTTCACCCGCGGGGGCGAGGTCATCCATGCGCTGCGCGGCGTCGACCTGCGCATCGCGCCGGGCGAGATTGTCGGCCTGGTCGGTGAATCTGGCTCCGGCAAGACCGTGCTCGGTCTCTCGCTGCTCGGACTGCTGCCCACGCACGCGCGGGTGATGGGCAGCGTTCAGGTCGCCGGAGTCGAGTTGACCACGGCCGACCCGTCGACGCGTCGCCGGGTGCGGCGCGGCGCGCTGGGCGCTGTCTTCCAGGATCCGATGAGTTCGCTGAACCCAACCATGCGCATCGGGCGACAGGTGGCCGAAGCTGCCGGCTCCGCGGCGGAGGCTATGCGGCTGCTCGAAGCCGTCGGCGTGCCCGATGCCTCCAGGCGCATGCGCGCCTTTCCACATGAACTGTCGGGCGGCCAGCGCCAGCGGGTCATGCTCGCCATGGCGTTGGGCGGCGCCCCCAAACTCGTGGTGGCCGACGAGCCGACCACCGCACTTGACGTCACCATTCAAGCACAGGTGCTGGCACTGCTCCAGCATGTGCGCGACGAGTTCGGCTGCGCCATCCTGCTCATCACGCACGACCTCGCCGTTGCCGCCACCGTCGCGGACCGCCTCTGCGTCATGTACGCGGGACGCGTAGTCGAGTTGGGCGCCGCGTCGGATGTCCTGCCGCGCCCTGACCATCCCTACACGGCGTCCTTGCTGGCGGCGCGCATCACGCTCCGTGCCAACCGGCAGGTACAACTGCCCATTATCGCGGGGGAACCGCCAGACCCGCGCGGCGAGCCCGAGGGGTGCGCCTTTGCGCCCCGCTGTCCTTTCACTGCCGGCATCTGCCTGGAGCAGCGCCCCGCGTTGTTGCCGGCCGCGCGCCACGCGGGCGTGGCAGCGTGCCATCTAATGGCCGGAATCGGCGTGGCGCGACAACATGCCGGCGACGTCTGGCCTCGCCGGGCAGAGGGTAAAGGCGGCGCGCAGGTTCAGGATCTCACGGTTCGTTTCAGTTCCGGCGGCCTCTCCGGCCGGCGCCGGACATTCGAGGCGCTCCGCAGAGTGAGCCTGACGGTGGCTCCCGGCGAATCGGTGGCGGTCGTGGGCGAGAGCGGCAGTGGCAAGACGACACTGCTGCGTGTGCTCGCCGGCCTCCAACAGCCGGTGAGCGGTCGCGTGTCGCTGCTCGGCCGGGCAGTGCGTCCGCAGATGGTGTTTCAGGATGCCGGCGCCTCGCTCACACCCTGGCTGACCGTGGGCGCGCATCTGGAAGAGCGCGTGCTTCACCTTCCGAAAAAGGAGCGTCTCGACCGTGTCGTCGAGGTGCTGGGCCGCTTCGGGCTGCCGCGCGAGGTCGCCCACGCGCGACCGCACGAGTTGTCGGGAGGCCAGCGTCAGCGCGTTGCCCTGGCCCGCGTGGTGATCGATCCGCCCGAACTGCTGCTGTGCGACGAGCCAATCTCGGCCCTCGATGTCTCGCTTGCGGCCAACGTGCTGAACATGCTTGGCCGCCTGCGTCACGAGCTGGGGTTCGCGATGGTCTTTGTGACGCACGATCTGGCCGCGGCGCGCTTCGTCGCCGACCGCATCGTGGTCATGGCAGCGGGCGAGATTGTCGAGGAGGGCTCGCCTGACCAGGTAGTTTCCGCTCCCACGCATCCGTACACACGCACGCTGTTAGCCGCCGTTCCGGATGTAGGCGCATGGCAGTCATAGAACCATACCGCGCCCCGCTGGCGCGACGTCGAGGCGGCTGGCCGCGCCTGCCCGCTGTTGGCTCGATTCCGTGGGCCGAGCGCGCGGGTATGGCGGTGGTTGTCATCCTGGTGCTGCTATCCCTGGCGTCGCCGCTGTTCGCCGGCGACCCGACGGTCGCCACTGGGCAGCCTTTTGAAAACCCCTCGTGGCGCCATCTGCTCGGCACAGATGACATCGGGCAAGATATTTTCTCGCGCATCCTCTACGGGCTGCGCGCGAGCTGGATCAGTGCCGTAGCCGTCATCCTCTCCGGTATGATTATCGGCGGAGCCATCGGGCTTCTGGCCGGGACGTACGGCGGGTGGGTAGACGCGCTCTTGATGCGCCTGACCGATGCCTTTCTGGCCCTGCCGGGACCCGTCCTCGCTATTGCCGTCGTGGCGGCGCTTGGTCCCAGCCTTCTTCATACGGCCATCGCAGTGGCCATTGTGTGGTGGCC
>JAABUJ010001209.1_pt1 | contig 39518 bp, 36 predicted proteins | sample 5559131 | NCBI WGS metagenome assembly JAABUJ01 (sample SAMN10711875, study PRJNA513366) | rock metagenome | isolation source: Antarctica rocks | place: Antarctica: Victoria Land, Mt New Zealand nord | collected 2016-01-07 | reverse complement strand
TCATGCTGAAAATGATGCTCAAAATTGATTTAATTGTGAAAATACACATAGAGAAGCTGCTACACGCTGCTGCCACTAAATTTGTGATAACAGTCAGTTCTGGAACCAGCGACTTCCCCTAAGGTAGACGCAAATCTGATTGGTGCCGGTTTAGGGCCACGCCTTTGATGTCGCACACACGTGGCGTCCGACGCGTGACACGGGCAAGGATCCTTGCGACTTCGGCTTTCGGACTTCGCCGGGCTGTAGCGTTGGCGGAGGAAGCCTGGATTTGCCATTTCGCAGGCAATTAATAATAATGCCTTAACTTACCTTTAGTAACCTTCGTACACAGCAATCAGGCCGAGGTAACTTGGTTACTTGGTCGGCCAGTCTTAGAATCGCACTGTTGACACGTTCATCTGAGTTACTTTGATTCCAACACAAGAGTGAAGGACATGGGGAAGGAAATGGATTTGACCCTAAGGGTACCTTACCTTACTTCGTACGGAGCGGGCCAAGACATGGAACTACCTTACCTTACTATGTCAATGCCGAGCCGCCCCTGCAGTATCTCAGTTGTAAGCTGCCTAGAGTAGCTAAATCAGCTCACACTATGGAGAGCCTCAGACATGAGGGTAAGGTAAGGTGAGGCAAGGTACAAATAGCATGTGGTCCTTTCAATGTTTCCTCTTTCCTCATTCCTGATAGGTCTGGCGTTTTCTCATGGACCTGGCTGTTCCACCATACTTTCGTTACTTCCTTTCATTTCCACTTTCAACTTCACCTGCAGGATAAGACCAGACTGCCGTCAGCAAAGATTGACTGACCGTCTTACCCCCAAAGGGCTCCGTTTCCTTTCATACAGAATTCCTTGTTTCGGTGGTAGATTGATGTTCTGCGAGTGATACTACAATAATCAGGCCGTTTCAATATGGATTACCTCAGACACGCAAAAGAACTCGGTGGGCCTCCACCTGTCGGTTCCCCTTACAGCGTTGCCCTACCTGCATCAGAGAAGCCTGGCCGGAGCAAGGTTTATCGACACTGGCGCTTTCGAGATGGCTTGCTCAAGACGTTGGATCCCAAAGTTAGTGCTATGTTTGTCTATTTGTGGCGGTTATGGCATGCTGATATATCTACGGGGTAGATCACGACTGTGCATGAGATGTTCGAAGCATCAGGTAAGCCTCACTGGCTTCTTCCTTCATTGCTGTCGTATACTGACAGCGTTTTCCAGCAAGGATTCACAAGCGTCATAAATGTTTGGGATACCGTCCATACGACTCAACCACAAAGTCTTTTGGGCCGTATAAGTGGCTAGACTATCAAACAGTCCAACAACGACGTGCAGCCCTTGGAGTAGGCCTCGCTGAACTGCACAAACAAGCCGGTATCGAGGACCAAAAGTATGGAATAGGACTATGGTGCCAGAACCGGCCGGAGTGGCAGATCACAGGTGGACAGCACACTGCTAGTCTTCCATTTCTAAGAGGAGGTTGACTGACTGTTTGCCGCAGACCTTGCATGCATGTCTCAATCCCTATATACCGTTTCAATCTACGATACACTTGGACCTGATACCACGGAATATATCATAAGTCACGCCTCGCTCGCCTGTGTAGTCACCTCACTCTCGCATATCCCAACCCTGCTAAAACTCAAACCGCGACTTCCCACACTCAAACTCATCGTCTCACTTGACCCGCTCGATGCCGGCGAACAACCTGGTTTTTCGAAAGGGGACCTGCTCAGCCATTTGGCATCTGACCTGGGCGTTACCATACATTACATTGGTGACGTTGGAAGCCAGGGCGAGTCACTGCAGCGACCTAGCAACCCGCCACAGCCGGATGATATCATCACAATCAACTACACATCTGGCACCACGGGATCTCCGAAAGGGGTCGTTCTCACCCACGCAAACGCAGTAGCAGCGGCCTCATGCTCCCTCGTTACACAAGCCCAGGGGCCCACCGATTCGATTTGCTCGTACCTTCCTCTGGCGCATATATATGGTCGGTTGACCGAGCATGGCGCCCTTTGGGCAGGCGTTCACATCGGATATTTTCATGGTAACATTCTAGAATTGGTGGACGATCTGAAGCTACTCCGTCCAACGCTCTTTACCTCTGTACCGAGGCTCTACAACCGTTTCGGCGGCGCGATCAGAGCGGCGACAGTGAACCAACCCGGGGTCAAAGGCGCTCTGAGCAAACATGTAGTCAGGACCAAGCTCGCTGCTGTGAGGAAACCGCATGGCACAGCAACAAACAAGCATGCTTTCTATGATCGAGTATGGGGCCGCAAAGTGACCTCCGCGCTGGGCTTGGAGAGCGCCAAAGCTATGATATCTGGATCTGCGCCTCTAGATCCCAGTCTGCATCAGTTCCTCCGGGTGGTGTTCGGGAATGACGTTCTTCAGGGTTACGGTCTTACAGAAACATACGCGATCAGCCTCTGTCAAGCTGAAGGGGACATGTCCGTGGGCAACTGTGGCGGCGTCGCGCCAGCGGTAGAATGCTGTTTGCTAGACGTTCCGTACATGGACTACTTGACCACCGACACTCCGTGTCCCCGAGGGGAGCTCCTGATACGGGGCAATACGCTGTTCTCTCAGTACTACAGAGCGCCCGAAGAAACCGCCAAAGTGATGCTTGAAGATGGCTGGTTCCGTACAGGTGACATTTGTAGTGCCGACAGTCTCGGCCGCTTCACCATCATTGACCGGCTAAAGAACGTCCTCAAGCTCGCGCAGGGCGAATACATATCCCCCGAGCGCATCGAGAACGTATATCTCTCCAAACTGACCGCCCTCGCTCAAGCCTATGTGCACGGTGATTCGGTGCAGACCTTTTTGGTCGCAATTCTCGGCGTCCAACCGGATACGTTCGCTCCGTTCGCCAGCAAAGTCCTCGGGGAGATGGTCGAGCCCACCGACTCGGAAGCGATCAATGCTGCATGTATGGACCCTAGGGTACGTGAGGCCGTTCTCAAGGAGCTGGACAAGATCGGAAAGAGAAGCAAATTCGCTGGCTATGAGAGGGTTCGGAACTGCTATCTGTATCTCGAACCCTTCAGTATTGAGAACGGGCTACTTACACCGACGTGAGTTCATGCATTGCTTCCGCTGATGTTGCACATGCTTCTATGTACTAACGTCCAAGCAGACTCAAGCTCAAGCGGCCGCAAACTGCAAAGAAGTTCCGCGCCGACCTTGATAGACTATACAAGGAGGCCTTGGCGGAAGAAGTTACGAGTGGGAAGATGAAAGCCAGCTTGTAGGATCGCATCTCTGCACTCGGACACTTGGCTTTTTGCATCTCCAGGGTGTCGACGGGTCTCTGGTCATGCATCATCATATCGGCCAAAGCCACGTGACTCAGCTACGAGCTTCATATATTGAACGCTGAAGGCTTCATGTCATCTTGCTTATTTGTCTTTGTGCTGAACTGCCAAAGGCCCACCTAGGTATAAGCTTGAACTGATATACTAGCCGAATACAAATAATCAATCCTTTCAGTGGGGAGTCTCATATTCGCAGACCTAAGCTCAAACCCTCTCCTAATAAGTTTAGGAGCAGTCGAGCGGGACTTGTTAGTAGCGTTCGCAGAGTAAAGGGACTCCAAGAATAGTACAACCTGCAGCTTCTTCCAATCTTTCCGACTCGGGAGTCTACTGTACATGGACCGTGTGGGTCGACTAGGTACCCCAAGCCGTATCATATAAGGACAAACAGTAGACCTGATACAATGGAATGCGTGTCTGAGGTTTCAAACTGTCGCGCGTCTACGAAGGAGTTTCTTGATGACAAATTTAGAGTGCAAGTGGTCTCTGGCAATAAACTTCCAAACGGTTGGTATTATTACTATTCAAGTCCCAACCAATAATACCGTGCTGGTCAGCCGTTCCAGACTGCAGCGACGGAACAGATCAAGTGATGATGACACTCCTGACCCAAAAGGACAGGACAAATCTGAAGGCGAGTAAGTAAAGTTACGAAGCAAATACGGAATAATGACGCCCTTTCGCCCCAAAGCGGCCGCAAAGTTGTCAAGCGAGACCCGTTTACCGGATTTATTGAAAAACTTTGCCTGACGTAATTGTGTCAATGCTGGTGGCGCTGCACGTATAAAGTAAAGATGCAATCTCGTTACGCGACGGGCAAGAACCAAATTTCCACCGTCTCCTACCAGTTCCATTCTCATTCTCAATCTCGCCATTCCTGACCTGATCTACAACATACTACTGAACTCCTCTTTCCTCTTCAACACCTCCTAGCCGTCCTCATCATTCACCGACAGACAGATTTGTTTGTGCCATATTCCACAGATCTCATCAACCAAATTTTCAGCTGCGCTTTGAACGAACAACTTTGCTATGGCTTTCAATTACACACTTCCGCTACGGGCCATCCAAGGACTATTCGCTCTGATCACTCTCGCTCTGACAGCCTATGGTGAGTAAAGCAAACAGCCAAACATAACCTTAGCCCAGCCACTGACCGCTCATTCGTCCCTCAAAAGTCGCGCACTGGTACCACGATGACGCCCTTCCACGCATGGACTCCCCCTCGCAGAACAACTTCCTCATCTTCACCTCGCTCTGGACCCTCCTAGCCCTCATCTACCTCACCCTCTCGCCCTGGCTCTTCCCCCGAGCGGCCCACAAGTTCGCCATCCTGGCCATCGAGGCCCTCACCATGCTCTTCTGGTTCGCCGGCTTCATCGCCCTCGCCGTCTTCCTCAGCAGACTGTTGACGTGTGGGGGAAACGCGTGCCGTTCCGCGCGCGCCGCTTGTGTATTCGCTGCTTTCGAATGGTGAGTTAATTTTTGCTTGATCGAGACCGGTATCATTTGGATTGGGTTGCTGACGTGGTGGTGGCATTGTAGGATTCTGTTCACCATCACCACGGCGCTGGTGGCGATGGACGTCATGCGTAACCGGAATAGCTCGTCGATCAAGCCTGCCAACAACATGGAGGCTCAACACGGTGGCGTTTGAAAGCTGAGTCGTTGAGGCGCGTGCTCGGAGAAGCTTTGACGATGCGATTGCACTCGAACTGAATCTTCGTCCGGGGACATGTTGGCGTTGCGGTCATGGGTAATCCAGAGATACCACACTTGCATCCGGGTTGTCCCATGTCGGCGAATTGGTTTGGTTAGCAGTGTCACCCATTTTAATGTACTTTTACGTGAGAGCGTATTGCGTTGCACTTTGCTTGCGAGTACTCCTTGTCTCTTTTCAAGAGGGGCAGGCTGACTATGACATGAGGCGGATAATCATTTGACAAGGTCCATTTAATAACCTAGGAAGACATCCAAACCTTGCTGGAATGGCGCAAATCATAGCGGCTATATGTATGGTGATCGCGCCTCGATACAGCAATAAATATGCCTACTTGTCTGCACGTCTCGAGATGCGGCCAATATCCGTACCTCCTGTACCAAGCATCACGGCAGCTACACTATGCACATCACTTATTCATCAATCCAACAGAATATTTCCATTCAATGGAGTCCATCGGTCAATGAAACGCTCAAAGACACATCTTTACTTCTTCAATGAGTTGGTCTCCATGGCGTCTTTGCTCTGTGTAGGGTACCTTTAGGGCTAAGCACCTGGCTACAATCCTGGTCACCGTAGTCGTAGGAAACCTTCGGGCGAGCACAACTTCCGCCTTTTATAGAGCCAACCCTTTAAGAGATGGGCGCAGAACCTCCCATTTCTCCATTTATTTACTTGTTTACGACTATTGCAGAATTAATCCTCTGTTCACAATGTTCATGCCTGTAAACTTCTTGTCATCCCCAAACTCCCCGTGTACTCTCGAGCCAGCATCTATGCTATCGCGCAAAAGCGTCGGATCAAACATCTAGTCTGCGAGCGTGCTGATAGCTTCTAACACCGACTTTCCCCCCTCCATTTCTGTCTTTCCCTTTCTCAATAAAAAGATGGCCATCACGGACTGGGACACCATCTGCTTCAACGCAGCCGCTTTCGTGGCCGCGTTATTCCTCCTCGAGTTCGGCGCCGACAAGTTCATCGACCACACCGCCATCGTCGCCCGCCGTCTAGGCGTCTCGCAGACCCTAGTCGCCTTGCTCACGGCCGGCGCCGAATGGGAAGAGGTAAGCAGCTTCTTTCCGTTCCGGCCGGGCCAGTCCGAGTCACATGCAGGACTTACCTGACACGACCGACCCAGTTGGCAGTAGTCGTCGCGGCCGTCATCCAGCACCAATCCCCCCTCGCCATCGGCAACGTGCTGGGCTCCAGCATCTCCAACGTCCTCGGCGCGTTCTCGCTCGGGCTGCTCTTCCGTTCGGGCTCGGCGGGGCCGATGGGATTCGATCGCAGTTCGAAGATCTATACCGCGCTGCTGCTGCTTCTTACTACCGTCGTTGTGGCGCTGGCGTTTTTCGGGCAGCTGGGTAGAGTGGCGGGTGGGGTATTCGTCGGCGTTTTCGCGCTGTATGTGGTGTCCGTCGGGGTGGCGATCTACAAGGGCGTCCTCGACGCGCCGGAGGGCTCGGACGACGAGAGTAGTGGCGGCGAGACCAGCGACGTTGATACGGACGAGGAGGAGTCTAGCGCGCCTCACCCTCAGCCCTCAGAATCCTCGCCCCTCATAGCAGCCGACCACACTCCAACCCCCCGCAGAAGGCAGACACCTCATGGTCTAACACACCACGTCTCTCAACTCCTCCTCGGCTTCACCGCCCTCTCCCTATCCGGCTACCTCCTCGCGCACACGGCCTCCGCCCTCGCTGCCGCCCTGCACCTCTCCGGCACCGTCCTCGGCATCACCGTCCTCTCCCTCGCCACCACCCTGCCCGAGAAATTCGTCGCCGTCCTCGGCGGCTCCCGGGGCCACGCCGGCATCGTCGTCGCCAACACCGTCGGCAGCAATATCTTCCTCCTGACGCTGTGTCTTGGCGTCGTGCTGCTGAGCGGCGAGCTGGACGACGGGCGCGCGGGCGGGGTGAGCGGGTTTGAGTTGGTGGTTACGTGGGTTGCGGCGGCGGTTTTGATGGTGGTGGTGCTGGTGGGGCCGGGCCGGTGGGCCGGGGGGGTTATGCTGGTGCTGTATGGCGGGTTTTTGGGGCTTGAGTTTACGGTGTTTAGGAGGTAGGAGACTGGGCGGAAGGATGCGGGGATTCAAGGGGATACTCTGAAGATTCAGGTAAGGTTCACTGTGGGCTTGCGGACGGCGTGGATGTAGCCGTTACGGCGATTGCCTTCGTCTTGCCTGGTGTCGCCAACTTTTCTGTAGTAGACGAATGGGCCTACTCTGATCCACATAGTCCGAAAACATTCCAAAATTTTTGGAAGGAGTGGTGAGGGTAACGAGGATGGGAGACGGTAGGGACTGGGTCGTGGGCGACGGACGGACAGGGGCGGGCTGCGTTGAGGCGACGGCGGAATGGCTGGATGGTAGGGCTGGTGGGTGAGGTGCGCGTAAGTGGGTGAGTATGGGTTTAGGGCGGGCTCTGAAGTGAGGGCGCCTGGGATTAGGGGGCTTATGATTCAGGGGTTTGCTGCTTGACAGGATTAGGGCAAGGGTCTTGAGTCTAGACCCTGCCGGTGTGGAGGATAGGACGAGTCTGTGTCAGATGTCTACGGACTTTGTACAGTGGTATGTTTTCTGGATATGTATTTAGGAGCCAAGAGCACAACCCATGCTGGAATGCATCACTTTACCATCGAGACAGCCAAGCCCGACTACACCGTTACCTATCCCATAGCCAATAGCCCATCAACCCATATACCATAGCCAATAGCCATAGCCCATAGCCATAGCCCATAACCAAAGACATAGCCACAGCCATAGCCATACCACCCACCCAGCCTCGCTTCCCCAACTCTTCCCTCTTCCCTCTCCACTTTCCCCTCCCCTCCCCTCCCAAAGCCCACACCGAGCAAAACAAAGCAACAAGCAGCCCGAACCCCCCCTAACTCCACCTCACTCATCCCGAAACCTCCACCTCCCCCCCTCCCTCATCGCCTCCCTATACATCTCCCCAACCCTCCTCCTCTCCAACCCCCTCGCCTCCTCCCGATCCCCTTCCAGCTCCTGCGTGCTCGGCATATCCGCCCGCCAGAACCCCGGCGGCGTCGTCCGCCGCTCAAACGCCTGCCGATGCCTGCCATGCCGATCCGCAAACTCCCGCGTCTTCGCGTCCAGCAAGACCTCCTTCCTCTCCGCCTCCGACATCCGCGCCACGCGCCGGTCGTGGTCCGCGCCCAGATACTCTTTCAGCACGCGCGTCTCAGCGTGCTCTTGCGTGGTTTGGTCTTTGTCTTCTTCGGGGGGCGAGGAGCTCCAGAGGCCGGAGGTGTAAGGGGTTGGGAGGCCGCCGATCTCGACGAGGCGGCGGAGGGCCGAGCCGCAGCAGGTGGGGCGCGTGCAGCCTGGGAGACATCTGCGCTGGTCGTGGCTGCGGACGACTTCGGTGAAGGCGTAGTCGAGGCCTTGGGCGTTGTCGGGGTTGATTTTGAAGTCGTCTGGTCCGAGGCGGTGTAGGGGCCGGGCACGGAGGGGTTCGTGGTGCGGGTCGGTTGGGTCAGGGTTGTGGTCGTTGGGTGAGGTTGGAGGGGGGCGTTGCCCTGAAAGTGATGGAGGTATGTCCTCGGCTGACTTCTCGCCGGTTTGACGAGGTTCGCGGCGCTTTCGGATGGGGTGGGTTGGACTGGGTCCGCGGTTTGGGTTGTTTGTTGTGCCACGAAGCTTATCTAGATCAAAACTGCCATTATCTCTTGTCCGTGAACTGGCCGTCGGCCTTGTGGGCGATTTCAGATTTGCCTTCGTGGTGTTGATAGAAGGACTCTTGGGTGATAATAGAGCCTTTTCCGGCGAGGGCTCGTCAAGTAGAGAGCCCAGTCGTCTGTGGATTTGAAGGTCTACTTTCTCCTGGTCATGTTGCCGTAGGGGCTTGCCAGTCTCCTCGAGGCCATCCCTCGGTGGAGACTTGGCTCCGCGACGAAGGTTATCTTCACTGAAGTTCTCTCCGTCCTCCATAACAAATACCAAGCGATCGGTAATATTATCACGTCTGCTTCCATGGTTCTGGCCTTTGAGGGTTGACCTTGGTCCACTAGTCCGAGGCTGAATCTGTGCATTCGGGTTGGTGAGCTGCAAGACCTTTGCAGCATCCGCTTTGGCAGCTGCTAGCTTTTCAGGATAATGCTTGGTAGATATCCCGGTCTTGGGAGGCGCACTGGAGGCTCGAACAGGCTCATCATCAACCTGCAAGGACTGCAACGTCAGTCGTTCGTGGTCATTGCCGTTTTCTGGTGTGTTCGGCGCCGCTAATGATAGGACTTCAGCACGAATATTAAGTTGTTCTGGGCTTTGCGGACGCAGTGTGTTCGCATCTAATGTCTGCAGCGGTATTTTCGGTCGCTGAAAGCTAGTGCTCGCTTCCAAATTAATGTCTTTTCTTTCCGATACAGAGTTGTTGATTACTGCTTTCAGCTGCCCCTCAGGCTCGTTCCATGGCCCCGTGCTCATTACTATCCCAGAACGTTGCTTGGTCCCCTGGGACAGACTCGATCTGTGACTTCTATTTGTCTCACCCGGTTTGGCTGCCATATTGTCCTTTATGACAAGACCAAGCTCCATTGGTCCTTCCAAAGGTTGATTATTCCGTGGAGCCTGACCTACCCTTACACCTGCGCCTGCAGCCAATGGGTTCGTTTGGGACAATCGTAGCAGTTCTTGGAGCCTGCGACGTTTTCTAGGTGTAATCAGTCTTGTCCCAACATCATCCAGGTCCAAACTATCCTGCATCACCAATTCTCCGCGTCCAGCTGGTGCCGGACTGCTCGAATTGTTTTCACTTTTCACATGGATAGGTTTCGTCACGCTCCCCACTTTTTGAACATCTTCGTTAATGGAAACGCTGGGAGTGTGGATGTTCGGTTGCCGCTTGCGCTTCTTCAACGATCTCTCAGAGACAAGCACCGGCTGATCAGATGAATATCCAGAAATGTCTGGTCGTATTGGTTTGCTTGCTGTTGCTTGCAAGCCGCCACCAGGCTTAGACGTCGGCAACTTATCAGCACCATGTTCCCGACCATCTGTTTCGTCATCATGGTGCACTGCAAATTCCGATCTATCTTGATCTCGGGCACTCCCTTGTCCCTGCTCCAGGACATCGTTCGTGGCAGCTGGGTAGGACCTATTGCTGCGCGCTTCGGTGGGGGTGGCTAGGCCCTGTTTTGGAGATATTACGCTTCGAGCCGGACCGGGCAGCAACCTGGGTGACACGGAGGGTATTACTGATGTATTGAGCTGCGCATCACGTCTGGGTCCATCATGAGCAATTGGTTCCACTTCTCTAGCCCTTGTATCAGGGTCATTCCGCCTTTCACGTTCGGCGCCATGCTGCTCTGTATTCTTCGCACGCTCTCTTGCCTTGCAACGTTCATACCAGGTCTCCCAAGTCTTGATATGCGCTTTTGCCGCCCTCAACTTCTCTATAGTCTTGTTATGCGCATTCTGGAGGCTCGAGTATTTTTGGGTTAAGGCAGTATACCTCTCGTCGACCTTGGCCACTACACGATCATAATGTAAGCAATCAAGATGGAATATCTGTCGCGTATTTTGATACACCGAGGCAATGTAGGTTTCTAGAGGAATGGCCTGATAGACATACAACGAGTAGACTCCTCGGACAGAGCCTTTTCCAGTGTATAAAATTCCCTGTTGAATGAGTCGAAAAGGTTTGTACGGGCAGTCTGAAGAGCATCCATTGATTGTTGATGAGCGTGCTGACCCTTTCGGTAGTCTGTTGTGAAACGCGTTCTACCTGGTAGGGCTGGGAGGGACTAAGGTAAGCGAAAGACTAGGTCGTTAAGGCTTAGCGCGTGGAGTACTGCATCAACCTTGCAATGCCTGTTAGTTGACAAAACAGTCTCCAGAGAAGATGAACAATGACACCACTTCACCAACATGAATCCGGAGAAGGGAGATGAGTTAGGGGGGCAAGTTGGGGTGGATTGTAGACGGATAGGGTGTTGTGCAGATGGATAATCCAGCAAATCCCTGATCAGGCCAGGTCCAATGGGGTCTACAGCAGGGAATGTTGTGCCATGGCAGCACTTTGACTCACACAGTCTGGCGAGCAAAGCGAGCCTACGGTTGTTTGAGCTCAATAGATGAGACCACAACACAGCCTGAAGGCTATTCTAGAACCAGCGAGATTCAATCACTGCCCATTGCATCTCCCGCTCAAACTCACCATGACCGTCTTCTGGCCGCATGTTTTCAGTATTCCGCCTGCTCGTATACTTCGAGTAAGTTCGGTACGTTTCATTTCAGGAAGTGAGGGGGTAAGCATGACGGCAGTAGGGACTGCGGTCCTTGACGGATGGGATATCTCGTTCACTCGTTGTGGCCGTCAGCCGTCACTGCATTGACCTACTTCACTTTACTCCTCGCTGTGCAGACTGGCGCATTGTGATATTTCGTCTTGAGTCACAATACGCTCTCTTGGTGGTTTGATTGATCAAATGTATCCATTTATCTATTACGACCGCAGAGATGGCCTGCAAGAAACTGTGGGCTACCGACCTAGATACATATCAAAGCTACCCACGTCAAGTCAAGTTAAAATCTTCCTTCCCGCTTCGAGATCCCCAATCTCCTTTTCCAGCGCAGCACGCTTCCTCTTGGTCGAAGCGTCCTCGCCGGCAATATCTTCGAGCTGCTCGGCCGTCAGGCGGTTAACAAAGGTCGGCGAGAAGAGCTTCAACGGTGTGCGGGGTCCCGTAACGAGGTGGTAGTCGGCCGCTTGCATGCAGAGGTTGTCTACGAAGCGCTTGCGAGCCACCTTATAGTAGGCCTCGAGGATGTCATGAATCTCGCGGACGACGTGGTCGACATTGGACATGTTCTGACGGCTCTTCAGGATGTCGTCGAGGCTGACCACGACGCCATGCGAGCAGTCGTTGGTCGATTTACCTTCCAGATCTGCCTGCATGCGCTTTTGGCGACTTTTGACGTTCTGTATCAGCATCTCTTTTGTCCGTCAAGACTTCAGAAAGGAGAATCTGTTGCTCACCTCTTCTCTAGATTATCGTTGAAGTAATGATTGAGTGTGGTGGGAGTCCCCATCCTTTCCACCTCGAGTAGAAAGTCTGTGTGGTCAATTGCTCGTTTGTACATGAGCCGGAGCGGCTCGAGCATTACCGACACAATGCCATCGCGAACACGAGTATTTGGGCAGATGCGGTCAAGTAAGGTAAGGATAAAGGTGTGAGCCATACTGACCACGTCGGAAATGTAGCCAACTGCTAGATCCACCCAATTAGAAGACTGCGTCTTGATTGTTGTCGCTAGAAGGGAGCCGCCGAAAGTCCCCAGTTCGAAGCCGCGGGATGTAGTGTACTCGTCTTTGAGCCAAGAGTTAATGTCCCAGTACGGGCTAGGTTCAATGTTTTGACAGGAGGGCATCATGTCTTCAAGATCGCCATGATTATCCGTTGTACGCACAGCTAACCGTTGGTCTCCTTGGTTTCCTTCAGAATTTGCGCCATCGGAACTCGCTTCATGGTTTTCTTCGGTTGGCCTCGGTGCTTCTGTATTCCTGTTGGCAAAGTCGTACAAGTGACCATGGAACTTGACAGCTCCTTCCAATGCCTCATTTCTATTCACCACGGCAGTCGCAAGTTTGAGGCTTGAGTACTGATCGAACCAGTCGCTGCCAACATAGTTGGCACTGAGAGCCAACCCGGCAATTTTCTGGAAACCCATACTGAAGTCCATTAGATACTGGCGCTGCTCTTGCGTGGTGTCGCGCTTAGGTCCTAGTTTAGCCATAGCCTGCTTGGACGCAATGAGCTTCTTATGAATCTCAGACTTGACCTAGAAATACGTCAGTAGGAGGCCAGAATCAGGGCGCGGGTTTCAGGTGCACACCTTGGGAAATTCGCGACGGATGTTGCTAGCAAGTATCTCCTGCAAACGACTGCGCAATGCAGCCACGCCAACCCTCTCTTTATCGAGCTTATTCCATGGAGATCTGTCGCTGAAAAACCGAGCTTCAACAGCTGCCCTATCAGAGTTGGGATCCGAGAGCTGCCCCTGTCCCAGGTTGCGAACCATACACCAGCCAAGATTAAGCTTGTGCCGCTTTCCCTCCACAAGTTCCAAAACTTGGGTCTCGGCTCCAATATCAACCAGATCCGGCTTCGTCAAGACACCCAGAGTCCTGTGTCCATCTCCGTCATACTTTTCCGCCATGGACAAAATTTCTTGAGTCGCAATATCCACGTTGGCAGGAATCACTGTGAGCATGACTGATCGCGGATTCTCCATATATCGTACTACCATGTCCGTAACCATCTCCTTGTCCCTGATCGTCGTCACTCCTTCTGTCGTCTTCCTGAAGATCCCCGGGACATCCACGACGGAAAAATGTTCTTGGTCTGGCCCGCAAACCTCCAGTCTCAGCACATCCTCGGAGAACGTGCTCTTGCTCCCTGAATCATCTTGTCCCCCTAGATCCATAAGATGGTGTACCTAAGACCATTAGCTGCAACCCAGCATAGATTTGTAGTTACTAAGCCATTCAAACCTCAGTCATGATCTCCGCAAACAATGGCGCATCCAACGACGTAATGCCCGTCTTCGACCACGCTTGAACCTTGGCGGCGTGCTTCGGGCCGGCGTTACTGGCCGCAATGATCGAAACCGAAATACTCGTGTCCTGCGTCCGGCGAAACGTGATCTGCGTCGCAAAACGAGTGCATAGACCGCTGTCCCTGGGAAACGGTAGATTTGTGAGTCCTTCCAGGACCGAGCTTTTGCCGCTCGACTGATCGCCGACTACCACGAGTTGTGGCAGGGCGATGTAGTCTCCGGCGCCACATGTGAAGAGCTTATCAATCTTGTTCAGTAGGACGGGGTCGGCGAATTTGTTCGCCACGAGGGCGTTGTCGTCAGGTGCCGGACGCATTTTGAGCCACTTGGACTGAGCCGTTATGCGTCTTTTGAAGAATTTGGGGGCCAGGATGACAAGACTGGTGAGGTCAAACGGAAAGTTCGCCGAAGGATGAGGGGAGAGAAGTGTAAATTAAGATAAGGTGGACCAAGGTACTAGAATGACAGAAATGGTGAGGTCAAACGGAAAGATCGCCGAAGGATGAGGTAGAGTAGAGTGAATCAGGGTACCACACCGCCTTAAGTAGACGCTGTGGGTCTTCAAGAATTCTAGTGATCAAAGAAGCGGCGGAGGATGCTCACAGCGCCGACTAAGCATTTTCTACCCTTCCATGTAAGGAACCGTGCCGGCTTGGACCTGTCGCACAGGTACCTGCACGACTGGAAACCAACATGATTGCTTAAGGAAAAGCTTTCAAACGGAACGTCATTGCCTCAAAGGAAACAGCAAACGGACGTCGAAAATTACTCGCTCGCTGTATTCTCCTCGTCTATATGCTCAGAAATCAGTAGTAGTAGTATTAAAAACCTGATGGATGAGAGCTTATATTGAGGACTGCACTCGACCCTAATCCACCAAGGGTCTTCTGGCGGGATGTCCATTTTATAAAGAGACTGTCTTGTCGAGCAAAGCCAGTCATTGTCCACATGAACTTCCAAGGGCGGTGGGCCAGATAGCAACCACTCATGTGGTCGCTGTTCCAACGGCCAGCACGCGAATCTATAGAATAGAGTAGCTAGCAGTGTACTCAGCAACAGATATCACAATGGACTGGGACGATGCCAAAGAAACGCCCCTTGGATAGATATTGCGTAACAATATGCAAAACGCGGTTTTGTCCGTCCGAAGAGAAGCTCTGAGATGATTTTTCGTTCAATCGAGATCATAAGTAGCTTCGGAGGTTGACAATAGGCTGATGTGGAAGGCGAAATTTTGCGCCTCAAGATCTCGCGAAAAAATCCGAGTTTCACCAGACAGAAGACCAGATCAGTATCCCATGACTTTGCGTTCCCCGAGAAGTCTGTCCAAGCATCTTTCTTGCCCGGCCGACCTTACTCCTCCTGGTGTTGTCCTAGCGTCTCCACCCGTTCGCTCCAGTTCACGCAGACGTGTACTGTGACGAAGGCCCAAACCGATACGGCTCCGGCTCCTGCTCCATGCCACGGGCCTGCCGAATCGCACGGCCATGGCGCACGCCGTGGTAGGTCCACGCACCATAAACCAGAGAAATGATGAAGCAGGTTCTAAATTGGTTTTCGCGAGACATGTCAGTTGGAAGGGGCTCTCTTCTTTGAAAGCAAAAATTCGAATTGGGCGCGTGTAGAAATTGGATGAAGTCCGAGGAAGGGGGAATGAAGAAGTAAACTTGTTGTCTGGATCATTGCGAAGAGGGGTAGGGCCAGTTGGTGAAAGTCAAAGGAGAATTATGTATGGAAGAGGACAGGAGCATATCGGATATACATACAGTATCACAGCCGCGGCAATAGGCGACAGCGCCATCCGGCTCCGGCCCTCCTCCATCAGCACAAACGTCGCTATGGCGAAGACGAGTAAGGCGATCCACAGGACCACCTTAACGATCTGGAAGATGAGGTATGTGACTACCGAGAGGGCACGGTTGGCGAAGAGGACGATCTCCGTGACTTCGAGGACGAATGGGATGGCACAGATAACAAGTGCGTCGACGCGTTGGCTGTGGGTGGTCAGAAGGGTAGGGAGTCAGTATAGAGTACATCCTACTGTAGTTGGGGGAAAGGGCGAGGGGGGGGGAAGAGTGGTCTCTGGGTGTTCGGGGGGGTCTCTTGGAGAGATTCGGAACACCCCACGAGATTGGAAAGATTAGAACTCACACATTGCTATACCCAATACCCAGCAGCAGCGAGATGGTAATGATGTTCCAGAGCATGAGGCAGATGTGTATTATCCACAAGGGAATCAGGGCTCGCTTGTACCACGGGGAGTTTGTAATGGAGCCGATTTTGGAGGTGTGTGTGCTTGTGTGTGTGTGAACGAAAGAGAGAGAGTGTGTGTGAGAGAGAATGGGAGGATTCCCCGGCCTATAAGCTTATATTCTGCTGTGCGGTATGAGGAGCAACGACTAAATAACAAGTCCTTCCTATGCCTTGCAAGGGCTCAATTGAATTCGGATGATGAAAGGGACGATATGGACGCAGAGACAGCAAAGGCGAACCGAGAGGGAAGATCTCCAACAATGTTGCAGTAATGTCAACATCCTCAACAGAGGAACACAGCATATATAAGCATATCTACATATACCATCGGACAACGTGATTGAGCAGAATATGCCAAAAAAAAAACCAACATCGCTGGCCTACACCTTGACACCTGTCCTAACAAGCCCTCCCCCGCCAGCCCCGAAAGCGTCAACGCGAAACAGTTCCCACAAGCCTTGCGAGAGCAAGCGAAGAATGCGCCTTGGAGATCCCGGGCCTATGAGATGGAGGAGGGGACGGTTTCACTGGCCCACTACCACGATCCTTTGAGCTGAAAAACATGAGAAAGACCTTCGGCTGGGGCAAGGCTGAGGCTGGGGTGGCTATGGCTTGTTCCAACTTGTCAAACTTTCAGCCTCATTTCCTTACCTTAGTGGTTCGGAGCCCTACAGAGGTTTCAGGAACATGCGGAGTTTGCTAGGGCAAACAGTTTGCTATGGATAAAAGTTTTTTCTTTCATCAATTGAAGACCTTCTTATAGAATCACATTTCCATAGAGTAGCTAAACACTTATGATTACACATTCATTTCATTAATTACTTCTTCTATGTTTGACAGATTATGAGCTCAGATATATATTGATATTCATTTATTCATTAAGTCATTTGTTTCTATTCAAAATGATGAAAGAAAAACATCTCATTGTTATTGTTATTTCATGAATGCTAGAAAGAGTCTTAAGAGATAAAGTGAATTCAATGTATAATGAGAAGTTATTCACATTAAATCATTATAAATTCACAGATAAAATGATCAAAAACAATTCTTATAATCATTTCAAAGTTAGATCTTTACATTGAAAATAACTTCATCATTAATTTAGATGTTCTCATTATACAAAATGACTACAATGTTATATAATCTCACATTTTCAAAAGTTATGAAACTTAAGAAGTCAGCAGACTATTTATTATGAAGAATGTTGATTAAATACAGTTTGATGAGTGCTGAATTATGAGATTTAATAATAGAAGATGACATTAAATTCTCATTAAAGTTAGATGTTTTGAGTCAGTCAGTAATGATTGAAGAATTTATATCTAAAACAATAACAACTACAATGACAGTCTTGATCAATGTCACTTAAGCTGACTAAATTACATAAAACAACAAGATCACAATTATTATTATTCTTATTATCAGCTTGAAGATCACTGTCATTATAGACAACATGAAAACAGCAAAAGAGATGTAAAATTATTTTATATATCTTTATTTATTTTATAAATTTAATCTTAAATATATTTTATTCAACAATCTATATGTCTGTCAACTCAATCAATACTTCTCTGTTGATGCTTATGCTCTAAAGTATAAGACACTCTTATAAGAAATTATGATCTTTAATCTCATCATTAACAAAACTCTGAAGATCATTACTTTTCTATTGAATCTAGAATTCTTCTATTCTCAATGAATAACAATGAAACACTTCAGAGTCTATAATGAGATCTTATTTCTTAATGACTTAATCACTGAACTAATTGATAAAGAGTGTCTTAAAGAGAGAAATGAGAAGTTTGCTTTAATGAGTAAAAAGAGAAATCATAAAGATAAGAAGAAGAAGAATAAGAAGAGAAATGCTAATAAAAGTAAAAATAAGAATGAGATGTGCATTTACTGTAAGAAAGCAGTTTATTTCAAGAACAATTACTGAAAATTACACTTAAAAAAGATGTCTGAAGAGCTAAAGAAGAAACAAGAGATTAAAAAGAAAAAAGAGAAAAAAAGCAGTATAATGAAAACATAGTGATCTTAACTGTGATAGAGAACTATAGTCTTGTGATTAATAAGATATCATAAATAGTTAACTTTAACACAATACAATATATGTGCTGTAATCTCTCTGCATTTAGCTCAATCAAAACATTCAACAATGAATTTTCTATAAGAAAAGTGTCTGAAGTGATGTATGCTTAAGAGATAGAAATGATCAACTTATAGCTAAAAAATAGTAATGAAAAGTCTTAAAATATCATTTTAATAAATATTTATTTTATATCTAATATAGAGCTCAATCTCTTCTCAATTGAAACAGTTAAAACAAAAGAAATATCAGTTAAAATTAAGGACAGATTACTACATCTAAAGAATAAAGTAAAGAATATGCTTAATTACACAGTATGTAAAGACAAGCTATATTATCTTTAAACTTTAATAATAAGAAATTCTGTGAACAAGAATAAGATTATGTTAATTATTAAAGATAATAAGATCTTAAAAGCTACTTAACATCAACATCTTAATTATATAGAGAATTTAAGTCTTAATAATATGTCAAAAAATTCTAAATTAGTGAGACTTAACTTATAAGAACTTACAAAAACATTATTATACTTGTGTGATGTCTGCATGAGAGCAAATTAAAAGAAGAAGATCTTAAGAAAATTGCAAAACTAAGTCATAAAGATGACTGAATTAATTTACATTGATATTGTCAGCTTTGTTACATTAAAAGTATATGACAAATTCTTGTAATATATAGTCTTCATGAATGATCTTATCTGCTGACAATACATTTATAATATAAAAATAAAAGATTAGTGTTACATCTCAATTGAAGATTCCTCTGATATAGAGGCTAGAGGTTAAAGCTTGTGATATAAGAAAGTTTCAGGCACATTGAGTTAATCAGTAGCTAGTAGTATACTAAATAATGATTGCATTGAATACATTTATCTTCTTAAGAAAGATGATCTATATATATATTAGACTGCTTATCTTGCTCATTTATAAGCATTATGAGTCAGCTTACTCAGCTTACTCATGAGCATTGTGAGCTTACACTGAGCTGTATGTCTTTAAGATGTAGTTTACTGAATCTATACATTCAATAAATTTATTAAAACAATAATTATAACATCATTCTCTCTTTTCAGATACTAGTTCTCTAGAATCTATTTAAACAAAAGTTTCTGCCTTTATAATCTGTAAACTTTTCATGATGAAGTCATTCAAAACACACAATCATCTTTATCTTTATCAATTCATTAATAAAGACAGTAATTCAATATTAACTGTCTATCTTCACTGTTTCAGTCTCTCAATTCTCTGCATAAAGATAAAGAATCATTTTAAGTGTGCTGAATGTGTTTGCTGCAGTTATTCATATATTAATGTGTTGTAAGAATCTTTAAACTGTATACATAATAAACTCAAATTTAATCTGTCTGTTGCTGAGAAAGAACTGACACAGACTTTTGCTAAAGTTATTCATCTTTATAAGACATTAAAATATATAAAAAATAAAGTTACTGAGAAGACACTCTGTCTTGCTTGTGAACTTGCTGATGATAATGATGATGTTTTTAAAGATAAAAACAATCTTAATTTTTTAAATCTCTTATTCTTAAATTTTTAAGATAATCTTATCTTTACAGTCTTCTCTTCTCAAACTGCTGAAGTGTTCTTGTACAGTTAAGTAAGTTATTCTTGAATTTTCATATACTTTTTAAAGCATTATACTCTTTTCATTTAACAAGATAATAAGCTTTCTCACTAATCATTTTCTTCTTTAAAATGTTCTCTACTTCATATTCAGTTTTAAATTTAACAGATGTTGATGTAACTTGAAGTGATATGAACTGATTGCATTGTTGAAGCATTAATGCATAAAATATTAAGTGTATTTACATTCTCTGAGATAAGTTTAATTTATAGCTTAATTTCTTAATGTTTCTCTTAATCATAAATGATTCAATGTTCTTATTCATGAGTTTCTTACTCTTTTTCTTTATTTATATGTTGTTCATTCATAGATATACTCTCTCATCAATCTCATATAATTTTATCTTTATTGTTTATCTCTTCTGTTCTTCAATTCTCTTTATAAGATCAGTATGCAGTTTCTTAAGCTTCACAATGTTCAACATTACTTTCTGACTCTGAGATTCATGCATTTATAAGTCTCTTTAAATCTTCAGATAATATTCATAATTTGTTTTAAATGATGTCTTTTCTGTAATTTTGTTTCATACATTGTTGTACATGAACTGTATCATCAGCAGTAGTTGTATTCAATTGTTCTGTTTTACATTGACATAATGTCACAAATATATCTTAACTATCTAATTCATTCATTTACTCTGTTCATTCATCTATAAATAATATATCATCAACATCTTATGTTTTATCCTGAGTTCTGCTGTAAGCATTTCTCAAAACTTACTCATGAACAGCTTATCTCTATTAATAATAAACTTCTTTAATAGTTTATGATTGCTAATCAATTTTCACAGTATAATGTACATTAATACTGATGCTGTTGCAGTCTCTCTGAATAAAATGAACATCATATACTTCATTAATCTATTTACTATAATTAATATGCTGTCAAATCTGACTTTTTATGCTGAGTTCTTGAACTTTAATAATTTAATGATAAAGTTCATGATAACAGACTCTCAGAGTGCATTCAATGCATTTAGTTATATTACTTTATTGTAATGCTTATCTCTCTGAATCTTATTGTGTCAGCATGAATTGCATTTAATAATATATTCTGTAATTCAATTATAAAGATCATCTATGTTGCATCTTCTTCATACAAGATCTTCTGTACATTTAACTTCTAGATGCTCATCAGTTCTGCTGTCATAACATACTTTAATGAATTCATCATTCATTAAAAAAACATTCTTCATCTTAAATGTTGCTGCTAAATCTTTTATGAGTGTTTTCTTCTTGTCTTTATGCAGAATTTCAGCATAAATCATTTTCACTTCTTTGTAATCAGATTATCTACTTAAAGCATCTGCATCACTGTTCTCATTATTCTTCTTATAATGAATCTAAAATTCAAAGTCTGCTAACTATTCTGCTCAGCAAATCTGTTACTGATTTAGTTACTTAATTATTGCAAAGTTTCTCAGATTCTTATGATCTGTAAAGATCTAAATAGATTTGCTTATACTCATAAGATAAGATCTTCAATCTTGTAATGCTTTCACTATTGTAAGAAATTTCTTATTATAAATCTTATATCTTTTCTTGAGTTCTGACAACTTTCTAAATTAATATACAATAAACTTTTTCTGCTCATCTTTGATCTGATATAGATATGCTTCAACTATGAAATTTAATGTGTTAATTTTCAGTATTTTTTTGCATACTTAATTGAGTATTCACAGATGTGCAGTTTCATTAAAACTTTTCTTTAATGTGCAGAATGCATTCTTCTGTTTCTTATCTCAATGTTATCTCTTGTTCTTGCATGTTAAACACATAAGAGATTTCACAATTCTTATATAGTTAGATATGAACTTTCAGTAGTAGTTTATTAATTTTAAAAAGACTTATACTTTCTTAATCTTTTGCAGTGTAGATCAGTTCTGAACTGTCTTTGTCTTTTTGAGATTCTTTTTAATTTAATTAAATTGAATGATATACTTTAAAAACTGTATTTTCTTAATTTTGAATCTGCTTTTCAACTTTTTTACATACATAGCTTGTTCATTGAGCTTTGTTAGAATCTTGTGCATGTGTTTGTGATGCATTTCAAGATTGTCTGAATAAATCAGAATATTGTTAAAATATATGATCACAAAATCATTAAGATATTCTCTTAACATATTGTTGATGAGTCTCTGAAAAATAACTGAGACATTTTTGAGCTTAAATGACATAATGATATACTTATAGTGTCTATATCTTATTCAGAATGTCATTTTTCATTCTTTGCTCTTCTTTATGCATACATAATAATACACTTTCTTCAGATCTAAACTCATAAATTACTTAACTTTCTCTAATCTGTTTTGCAACTCTTCTATCAGTGATAAAGAATAACTATCTTGATGAGTTATCTTGTTAAGTTATCTATAGTCAACACAAAGTTGCTTGATGTCATTCTTTTTTAATATAAACAGAATTAAATATTCTGCTGATGACTTTAATAATCTGATGAATTCTCTCTTTAAATTCTCAACAAAATAGTTCTAAACTTTCTTTAGCTGATTCTTACTTATAAAATAAAGTAACATTCACTTTAATTCTCTTTTCTTTAGTAGCAGTATCTCATGATCTCAAGACTTATACTCTGATAAGTTCTTTTCTGATTGTTTAGAAACATTATATACATTCTCTGTCACATAAAGTTCTTTATTAATTCAGTTAATCTGTAAATTCTTTTTGCATAATCAGAGCATTTCTAGTATAACATCATACTTAACTAACTTAAGAACATTTAGTCTTAACTTCTGTGAATCATTCTTTATTATAACTTTAATATAAACTTCTTCATAAATTCATTCATATTCTCTGTTGACCATATACACTTATGTGAGCTTAAGCACTCACTGCAGTGTTAATTTTAGCTGTTTAATTGCTTTTTGCAAGATGAAGTTATTGATTACTCTCAAATTTATCATTACTCAAAGTCATTTCTTCAATAATATCTCAACATCAACTCATATCTTTTAATCATTGTCAGTTCATTAAGACATTAGAAGCTTCTTTATCTTTAATTTCATTGAGAAAACTTAAGATTTTTTAACTTCTCTAAGCTCTTTACTTCTATCAAAGTTTCTTGAGTCCTGCCTGTGCTTCAAAGTTTATCTTATGATTCAGTGAACTTTCTTCATAGTTCTTTAAATCATGCTGATTCTTCATTAATTATAATCAATTTTATATAGTCATCAATATCTTTTCTGACAATTTGTTCTGAGTGTTAATATACCTCATACTGATCATATTCATGTTAAATGAGATTCTTTAGTGCTTTTACTTTGTTGAGAAACTCAGATAACATATATTCTTCTGTGTGCATTCAACATTCTTCTGTGAGCATTACATAGTCTGTAAATAGACATATCTCAATCTCATAATCTTTTTCTAATCACTTTGACATTTCTCAATCTCATATTGCAAATTATACTGTTGTCATCAACTCTTCTAACTGTACAGCTATCATTTCTGCTTTGTATCATTTACTAACAATGACTTCTTTTTAAAGTGTTTGCTGCTATTCTTTTAACAGACTTTCACATCATTCTAAATATCAGTTCTTAAGATGTTCATAGCTCTGCTTAAATTTCATGTTAACTTTTTAATTATCAACATTCTCTGAGTCTGCATTCAAATTCAGATACATTTAGATAAAATCTTCTTGTTCTTAAGCTTCTGCAATATCTATCTTCTGAGTTCTGCAAATATCAATCTCTTCAATCTTATCTGAATTATCTCTGACAACTTTCTCTAAAATAGCTAATCTCTTCAATTCACTCATCATAACATAATCAGTACTGTGTCTCTTCTTAAGCTTCTGTAATCATCATTCAGCTTTATCTTTACTGCTTATGTGCATAAAGCAGTTATCATCATAGCAGACTGTTCAGCTCAGTTAATTATGCATTATTACTGAGTTCATCATTGCAACTTCTTTTCTCTGTCATTAAGATTTCTTGCAATTCCTGACAAGATGTTCAGATTTATCACAGTTATAACATTTATGAATCTTTACTTATTGAATATAAGACTTAATAAGTTGTCTATTATAATGTTCATGCTTTACTGACTTAGCTCATAACTTCTGATTATATTTCTTAATATTGTTGAGATTCATCAGATCTTCTTGTATTCTAATAATGAATCATTATTCTCACATTCTTAAAGCTATATAAGATCTCATCTTCTTCATTCATCATTCTCACTGTCAACTGTCAATGTTAATGAAGATATTTATCATCTCTTAAAGTTCTTCAGAACAGTCTCTTTAAGCTATTTTATCTTTAATATCTTCACTCAATTCTCAATAATATTGCAATACTAAGACATCATCATTCTAGTCAGTTAAGATCACAATGCACTGAAACTTCACTGAGTACTTAACTGCTAACTTATTCATCTTTAATATATAAAGTCATCATTTCACTGCTCTTTTCTCATTAATCACTTCAAAAGTCTTTCAAAGTTCTTTCTTGAACTTCTTGAAGTCACTAAAAATCAATTTCTTATCAATATTTCATTTCTTTAATGATTTATCTAGAAATTCATGCAGTTTAAGATTGATTCAGTTGAATACTGTATCTTTAAGATAGACTACTGTGTATAGATCTTTGTTCATTTTGAAGTTGAACTTCTTCTGATTGAAATCTATATATAAATTAAGTTTTATTAAGAAGCTTCACAACTTTCTATGTTCATCACTGAACACATTCAGCATCAATATCTTCAATATGTTGTTTATCTCTTATAGATCTTCAAAATTCTGAAGATTGATCATATTGATGAAGACTGCTTTCTGTGTGCTAAAGATTATGCTTATATCATAAGAATGTTCAATGTGTTACATTCTGATCAGAGATTTCTCTGATATAGAGACTAGAAATTAAAGCTTGTGATATAAGAAAGTTTTAGACACATTGAGTTAATCAATAGCTAGTAATATGTTAAATAATGATTGCATTGAACATATTCATCTTTTTAAGAAAGATGATCTGTATATATATCAGACTGCTCATCTTGCTCATTTGTAAGCACTGTGAGTCAGCTTACTCAGCTCACTTATGAGCACTGTGAGCTTACTAAGCTGTATATCTTCAAGATATAGTTCACTGAATCTATATGTTCAATGAGTCTATTAGAATGATGGCCATAACAATTAGGCAAAAGACAAAATTGAATGATTTCTTAATATGCTTTTTATTTAGATGAATCTATGAATTGCATAAGTACAACTTGATAATGAAAAGAAATTCAGAGATGAGCTCATTATTAAATGATTATGAAGTCTCAGAATTATTTATGAAACAACAATTTCTTATGAACTGAAGCAGAATGAGATGACAAAAAGAAGTAATGAACTTTTGACAACAAAAGTTAAAGTTATAATTCTAAATAGTGAAGTCTTTGAAATTCTATGATTAAAAACTGTCAAAACAGCATGCTATCTTCTTAATTGACTCTCAATGTCAGCTTTTGAAAACAACAAGATCTCAATTCAGCTACTGTTTGAATCTCTTAATAAAAATAAATCAGTAAATCTCATTGATTTTAGACATCTTTGATGTTTTAAATGCACAGCATACATGCATATTTTAAAGAAGATCTAAACAACAAGAACTAAATTTGAATCTTAAAGCAATAAGAAAATTCTTGTTGAATATAAAAAAAAAATCAATATAGAATATAACTTTCTGAAAAGAAAAAGACAGACTAAATAATTAGAGCAAGAGATGTGCAGTTTAATGAAGATTCATCAATTTATGATGTTAAAGTTGCAGTTTCAATTTCTAAAGTCATTCAATCTTACACTGTTAATGCAGAACAAGAAGATGTACAGTTATTTTTTTTATTTTCTTTTTAACTCTCATCATTGTCATCATCTTCAGAGTATGTGTCATCATACTTTCTTATACTGATATTGTTAAATCAGTTAAAAGAAATGAAAAAAGAAAAAAAAAATGTTATAAATATTCTCTTTACAATTAATAAATTAGTATTAGCTGAGTCTCAATGTTTTAAAAGAGAAAGACAATTCTTTATAAAGCTAAAGCTTAAAGTAATTATGATCTACTCAGCTGTGTTTAATGCAATCATTGATGTCATAAAAAAGAAAAAAGACTCTGAGAATGAATTTTAGACATTTAAATAGATAATTGCAAGTCATAAGTCAAAAGACTGAAAGAAAGCAATGAATAATGAGTATAACTTGTTAATGATTAACTTTATATGAACTTTAAAGATGTTGTTATCTAATTGATGAGTTCTAAAGAACAAATAAGTCTATTATTACAAAAGAGAACTTAATAACTCAATTTTATGACATAAGACTTGATGAGTAGTCAGAGAATTTGAACAACAATTTAAAATTGACTACAAAGAGATCTTTGTAATGATTGTTAAATTCATAACTTATAAAGTTATCTTCATTATAGTTACATTTTACAACTACAAATTGAAACAAATAAACATCAAAATAACTTTCTTACACAGTGATTTGAAAAAAGAAGTCTATGTAATTTAACTTAATGAATATGAGAAGAAGAAAGAAAAGATATATAAATTGAAGAAAGTTCTATATGAGTTAAAATAGTTCTCTTGTCTTTGATATAAGATAATGCATCAATTTCTTAACAGCCTCAGATATACACAGATTTACACAGATAATAATGTGTTTAGAAATGATACTTTATTTGTTGCTGTATATGTTGACAATATTTTTATATGTAAATTAGATAAAAACAAAATTCTAGATCTTAAGATTAAATTAAGTAATCATTTTGAAATGACTAACTGCAGAACATGTAAGCATTACTTAGAAATGTTAATTACACAAAACAAAACTTTATGAACTTTTAATTTGTCATAAAGAATCTATTTTACAGAGATGCTCAAAGACTTTAGTTTACAGAATGTTAAGACAGTCATAATTTCAATGAAATTCAGAGCTTATCTTACAAAGATTATCAGAACAGCTAAATTAAAGTTAATAACTTAATATTAGAAGATCATAAAATCTTTTATGTACATTATGACACAAACTTAATTAAACATTACATATATGATGTTAACTCTTAGTCAGTTTGCACATAATTTTAATGACACACATTGAAAGACTTTAAAGTGAGTATTTTAATATGTATAAAAGACTTTAGACATCATTTTTAAGTATAAATTGAGTGAATAACTCAAATTACTAAAATATTCAGACTCAAACTGAGAGAAAGATCTCAAATTGAGAAGATTCACATCAAAATACATATTTAAGATAATTAATGAACTGATATTCTGAAGTTTAAAACATCAGAAAATTATTATCTTATTTTTTTATAAAGCAGAATACATGATCTTAATAGAGACTACAAAGAAAGCAATTTAAATAAAGAAGTTACTTAAAAAGTTAAAGTTAAAGAAATTTGAGACAGTTATAATTCAGATAAATAATTAGAAAGCTATAATCTTGATTAAGAATTCTGAATTTCACATTAAAACAAAATACATTGATATACATCATTACTTTATAAGAAAAGTTAAATTCTGCAGACTTATTCATCTTAATTACATTTTTACAAGCAACATAATCATCAACAGACTTACAAAGTCACTTTTAACACTGAAATTCACTTATTTTACAAATCTTATGAATCTCATCAGTCAGTGAAAGATCTTGTAATCTAATGATATGACACTTAAGTTCAAAACTTAAGAGATATTCATTTGAATTGAATCAGAAACATAACACATCTTTTTTAACTTTATGAATAAAGAAAGTATATCTTCATTTTCTATTTCACTGTCATCAAAATAAGCTGAAAGAGTGTGTCAAACTTTCAGTCTCATTTTCTTATCTTAGTGATTCAGAGCTTTATGAAGGTTTCAGAAACATGCAGAGTTTGCTAGAACAAACAGTTTGTTATGAATAAAAGTTTTTTCTTTTGCTGATTGAAGGTCTTCTTATAGGGCCACATTTCCATAGAGTAGCTAGACACTTATGATTACATGTTCATTCCACTAGCCACTCCTCCTATGTTTGACACAACTTATGGTGCCAAAGTCGCGCCAAATTCCCTTTGGACAAGCAACGACGAAAAGGATGAATAACAACGATAGTGGCGGTTATAAGATCTGAAACGAACACGCCGTTCCCCAGAATAGGATCAGAGGTTGAACCCACCGACCCTACTGAGCCCTGTCTGTGCCCGATTCCCGTGGCCTCCTGCTGCCTTCTTCGTGGCTTGCCAAATTTGAACTACCTACCAAATTTCAAGCCGGAGAGCGAGGAAGAAAGTGACATCAGAGCCGAGATCTTGGTACTCAAAAGTTTCGTTGGAGTCATTCATTGATTGACTGAAGATTCCATCCATTGGTCTTCCCAAAACCTTTGTCGAGAGCAACCGACCTCAAACCAACCGACCTGCATCCGTAACGGCTGCATAATGTAAGCGAGTCTGGCCCTTCCAAGGATTGTCTTTGTCATCAATCTGCGGCAACCATTCCAGCACCACTATGACGCTGTGCTGTTTCTACCACATGTAGTAATCCACAGGCGTTCACAAGGACATAGATCTCTTATTGTAGGTATGCCGAAGCGAGCTCGATCGGATGTGACTTCTGAGGACCCTACTTCAAAACGTGCACGCTACAGCCATGTCGATAGACTATCAGGTTTGAGCGACGAGCTTATACTAAGAGTGCTATCCCACCTACCAGTTCCGAATCTGACAACATGCCAAAGGTACGCTGGTCGGCATACAGCGTGTTAAGCCTTACTGATCAATTAGGCTATCTCGTCGCTTCAACGCGATAGCAGGCGATTCTCAACTATGGAAGTCGGCGTACTACAATCGTTTCGTGCGCCCGCGGGCTTCCCGAATACCAGGCATCAGAGACAATGATGGTTTCGTACGCAATCTGACATACTCGTCAAGGGGGTCAAGATGGCTAGACGACAGCCACTTGGTCAGCGAAGGGAGGAACCCGAACTGGAAGAGACAGTATAAGCTTCGCCACAACTGGTCCCAAGGAAGATGCGAGATCAGCGAGATCCACGTCGCTGAGCAACCTCCTGTGCCGCCTCTGCTTGTCAGATTGCATAGAGGTGTTGTGTTTACTGTTGACTGCACGGCCGGACTCCGAGCATGGAGCTTGAGAGGAGAACAGAAGCTCATTGCAACTGCCTGTCTTGAAAGCGATGAAGCAACGCGTGTCAGCGAGAGCGCACCAACCGCTCTAGCAATTGATGTTCACAACGAAGAGAACGATAGGATCAGAGTGGCTGTTGGATTCGCAGACGGTCACTTTGGCATATACGAGCTGCAACGAGATGCGAGTATCTTTGTCCACCAGTACACACATCCACCGTCCTCTAATGGCATGATATCAGCGATTGCATGCAACTTCCCACATTTTCTCACTATGACAGAAGCCCAACTTCTTTCTCTATATTGTTTTGAAGTCAAGCCAAAGCAGCAGGTTGCAATGGAGAGCCTGCATCCTCCTCGGTTATTATCTTCATTGCGGTCCCACACAGTCTGGCCGCCGTTGTCACTTTCCTTGCGAGGGTCGTCGGAGCACATTACGGCATCTATAGCATATGCCTTACCCACTTATTTATCCGGGTGGTCCGTCGGACTGCAAGAATTGCGTCTCACCCTAGAAGGAGACGTTCTGGAGTCACGTCTTGCGTCAGCCATTGATCAAGGGTTCCAACCCTTTTACCCCCTGTCTTCTTCATCACCTTCATCATTATTGCAGCAGGAAAACTCCGCCACGAGGAGTACACTGGTCGAACGGCTTCTCTCATCCACAAAACCGACCTCCCTATCATACTCTCATCCATATCTTCTGGCATCACATCCGGACAACACGCTGAGTCTTTACATGGTGACCTCCACCACCGATGTGCTATCCATTGGCAATGGAAGGCGACTCTGGGGCCACACCACCTCTGTGTCAGGGGCTCACGTCGGTGATCGGGGCAAGGCCGTCTCGGTAAGCTCCCGCGGCGATGAGCTTCGAGTTTGGGAACTCGAAGGAGGACTGTCAAAACGACGTGTGACTGCCGCTGAAGAAAGCGTAGAAGTGCGAGCAGGGATAAGAGACAATGCAGTAGAAGAGCATGTCACTAACAGTCTCGAAGTGAGTGCTGCGCGTAACGCCCTACGCAGACTCGGTGATGAGCGACACGCAGCAGAGCTTGCAGTCGCCCCTGGCTGGGTCGGTTTCGACGAAGAGAAGGTGGTCGTCTTACATGAAAAGGGATTAGGAACTCAAGCACTGATTGTGTATGACTTTACGTAGAGCCTTCAATTGAGGATAGTCTCAACGAAAACGGAGGTTGTTCATCGAAGGTGTGATGCTGTTTAGAATCGATATCTCCGCCGGTCACAGGGACAAAGTCAATCAAATAATTAGAAGTCCACCAAATGACTGTCGGATGTCGGTAAATACAGCGTGGAAAGCTGACGAAGCTTTTCTGGTTATACCTAACCTAGACGGTCAAAACATACGCCTCTGATGTATTCATGATGTTCTCGCATCCTCAGCACGGCCTCTTCGGCTCGATGCTCGAAGATAGTTTTCCATTCAAGTACGCATCAAGGGTCGGTGCCGACAACAAAGCCGCTCGTGGAAGCTTTGGTGTGTCTAGCACTCGAGATTCGTTCTTGTATCTCTCCAACTAGGGCTCTGAATTTCTTGATCTTGCCCAAGATGCCCGTTCGACTGCCGGCCTTGAAGAAGACTGATATGGGCTGATCCACCTCAGCAGACGTCGTGAAGCTGTGGGAAGGTTACCGATGATCAAACAAATCTGCAGTCTTCGTGACTGTATTTCCCAAATATCCAAATGTCAGGTCAAGAACTGAGAGACCTTGCATCCATGGTAAAGTACCTGGTACTTTAAGCTAAACCGCTTCGGGAGGCGCAACCACTTACAGTGGAAACGCGGTTCACGACTCACGCTCCACTCCTTCACTGTGTGCTTCCCGTCGTCCTCCATCACCACCCTCCTCTCGCTACCTTATCCTCCTCTCACTCAGCCATCATTGTATCCTCTGCACCGAAGCGTTCTAGCCAATATGGCGGACGAAATCAAGATCGATAAGCAAGTCTTCGAAAACCGCATCTCTCACTTCATCTCAGCATGGAAAGCCGACAAGCGATCGGGCGACGCGTTATTCGGCGGAGTTGGATCTATCGTGATCCTGATGGGCAAGACAGAAGAGTCAAATTCATTCCAGAAGAATAATGCCATGCATGTAGGTATTTCGAAATCCCGCCCAAGCTCATCAGATCTTCAACACTGAGGACGACATCACGAGGCTGATGCTTTCTCTTCGATCAGTTCTGGTTACTAGGTTACGAGTTCCCGGCGACCCTTTTCGTCATTGCAGCCGAGGCTCTTTACATCGTCACTACAGCTAAGAAAGGTATATCAAGGTTCAACTTCAACATGGGCTAGCACTAATCGCTCTGCCGATGCGGTCCAGCCAAGCATCTGGAACCCTTGAAGGGAGGCAAAGTTCCAGTTGAGATTCTCGTTCGAGGCAAAGATGCGGAACAGAACAGCAAGTTGTTTGAGAGATGCGTGGATATAATTAAGGGCGCGGGGGTACGCTAAGTCGATAGGCCACGTTGTGGAGGATGGATTTATGCTGATGTGGGATACAGAAGAAAGTCGGTGTCATAGCCAAGGATACTTCAACGGGGCCATTTATAGATGAATGGAAGAAAACCTTCGGAGATGCTTCCAAGGAGGTGGAGGAAGTCGACATTACTAATGCGATCTCAGCGGCAGCGCTGTCTGTAAAAGACGAGAATGAATTGGTATGTCAAAGCTTCCGAGCTATGTTCTCCCCATGGCTTATGTGTCAAACTTAGCGTGCCATGCGCAACGCTTCGCGAGCATGCACTGGCCTTATGGCGCCATGGTTCGTCGAGGAGATGTCGGAGGTGCTCGATTCAGAGAAGAAGGTGACTCACAAGGCTCTGGCGGAGAGAATCGATGCAAAGATCGACGACGCAAAGTTTTTCCAGAAATTAGCGAAACTACCGCCTGACTTCGATGCCAGCCAACTCGATTGGACATACGGACCTGTAATACAGAGTGGAGGCAATTATGACCTCAAACTTACCGCCCAACCCGATGACAACTTTTTGCATGCAGGTGTCATCATCTCCGGCTTTGGTCTTCGATATAAAACTTACTGCTCTATCATCGCACGAACTTATCTAGTCGATCCCAATAAGTCACAGGAAAGCAATTACAAGCTTCTATTGACAATACACGATGCCATACTAAAAGACATTCGAGAAGGTGTGGTGGTGAAGGATCTCTACAACAAAGCACTCGGCATAATCAGGTCCAAGAAGTCGGACTTGGAGAAGCACTTTCTAAAGAATATCGGCGCAGGGATTGGTATCGAAACTCGAGATAATACACTGGTGCTGAATGGGAAGAATGCGCGCACCCTGAAGGACGGTATGACGCTGTGTATCACTACGGGATTTAGCGACATCCAGAACCCCGACCCACAAGACAAGAAGAGTGGTGTTTACTCGTTGCTCGTCTCCGACACGATCAGGGTGACCAGAGTAGAGCCTGTGATCTTCACGAAAGATGCTCCTTCCGATATTGAGTCCACATCATTTTTCTTCAAGGACGAGGACGAGGAGCCAGCACCTAAAGCGAAAGAAAAGAAAGACTCCAAAGTCGGTGCTGTCGCGACAAAGAATATCACTAAAACAAAGCTGCGTGCCGAGCGGACTACACAAGTTGATGAAGGCGCCGAAGCGCGGCGGCGGGAGCATCAAAAGGAGCTCGCGCAGAAAAAGCAGCAGGAAGGTTTGGAGCGGTACAGCGAAGCGACGGGCGATCAGAATGGCGTTACCCAAAAGAAGTTCAAGCGGTTTGAGTCCTACAAGAGAGACAATCAGTTCCCGGCTAGAGTCAAGGATCTGGTAATTGTTGTCGATGCCAAGAACTCTACGGTCATACTGCCTATCATGGGCCGGCCGGTTCCGTTTCACGTCAACACGATCAAGAACGCAAGCAAAAATGACGAAGGGGAATTTGCGTATCTACGAATCAACTTCCTATCGCCGGGACAGGGTGTGGGCAGGAAAGATGACCAGCCTTTTGAAGATGCTTCAGCGCACTTTGTACGAAGCTTGACGTTCAGATCAAAGGACAGGGATAGGATGCAGGAGATTTCACAGCAGATAACGGATCTGAGAAAGAACGCAGTGCGTAGAGAACAGGAGAAGAAAGAAATGGAGGATGTGGTGGAGCAAGATAAGCTGGTTGAGATTCGCAGTATGTCCGAATCGCTGTATTGGTGGGTGCGAACAGCTAATGTGCCACAGATCGACGACCTCAACGGCTTGGGGATGTCTTTGTCCGTCCTGCGATGGATGGAAAGCGAGTACCTGGGGAGGTCGAGATCCATCAGAACGGTTTGCGTTATCAGTCGCCCTTGCGTCAAGATCACCGTATAGACATACTCTTCAGCAACGTCAAACATCTGTTCTTTCAGCCTTGCGCCCACGAACTCATCGTTCTGATCCACGTACATCTCAAGAATCCAGTCATGATTGGGAAGAAGAAAACAAAAGACGTGCAATTCTACCGTGAGGCTACGGACATGCAGTTCGACGAGACGGGAAACCGCAAACGAAAGCACCGTTATGGCGATGAGGAGGAGTTTGAGCAGGAGCAGGAAGAGAGACGGAGGAGGGCAGCGCTGGATCGAGAATTCAAGAATTTTGCCGAGAAGATATCGGACGCCGGAAAGGAAGACAAAGTCGAAGTAGACATTCCGTTCAGAGAATTGGGCTTCAACGGGGTACCGAACCGGTCGAATGTTCTGTGTCAGCCATCGACGGATTGCTTGGTCCAGTTGACGGAACCACCTTTCATGGTGATTACGTTAGAGGACATCGAGATTGCACATCTGGAGCGAGTACAGGTAAGGTCCAGCATGATCAAGACTGGCGATGGTGAAATGCTTACACGCTATACAACAGTTCGGCCTCAAGAACTTCGACATGGTATTCGTCTTCAAAGACTTCCACCGACCACCCGTGCACATCAACACCATCCCCGTCGAGTCGCTCGAAGGGGTCAAGGACTGGCTCGACTCTGTTAACATCCCGTACTCGGAAGGCCCGCTGAACCTGAACTGGGGCACGATCATGAAGACGGTCATCGCGGACCCGCACCAGTTCTTCGCCGACGGCGGCTGGTCCTTCCTGGCCACCGAATCCGACAGCGAAGACGGCGACTCGGAAGAGGAGGAGTCTGCCTTCGAGATGTCGGACGAGGAACTGGCGGCGTCGGAAGTGTCGTCCGAGGACGAGTCGGACTTTGACGATGATGCGTCGGCTGATGCCAGCGAGGAAGCTAGTGCGGACGAGGAAAGTGCGGGCGAGGATTGGGATGAGTTGGAGAAGAAGGCGAAGAAGAAGGATCGGGAGGGGGGCCTGGACGATGACGAGGGGGGGAAGAGGAAGCGGTAGGAATGTGACGATGGTTCTTTTGAGCGGGTTTGATAGTTTGGGTTCCGACCGTGCTTGTTCACCACACTTCTTTGCCATGTATTTTATCTGGTGCTACTTCCTGTCACTTTGGGCGTCCAGTGCCGTCAGCCCTGAGCTGCGGACGACGCGTGTTGGCGGGCGGCAGGTCATTCGCAGGCCGGGTTAGTATCATACCAAGTAAGACAGGACAAAACTAGCGGAAACTAGAAGAACGATTCCGAATATGCATTCGAAAGCATCTGACAGCCGTGATGCTCCGAGTGAACAACATCACCGTCCAGATCAGGATGTTTAGGTTACTGAGCCACACCAAGGAAGTGGACGATATTGACATACTGTGTACCTACTCACAGAAAGAACAGCCGTCCTTAGTTTTCGATGTAAGGCATTCCATTATCTCTGTCTCTCCATACGCTTGTCCCTTCAATTCACTCAGTACCCCGTAACATGTCAAGTAAAGGCAGAGATCCCGAACCTTGTGCACCCTCCATTTCCCCACCCTCCAAACCACCCCACACTCTACAAACCCACACACGCAGACCACTATGGCTCCACAAACACCCAACAACAACAACAACCCATCCCAAAATGCCTCTCCAACCCTCCCCAACATCCCCTCCGAAACGCCGACCCGTCCCACCCCTTACCCCCCTCCGCCCAACCTCGCAGCACGTCCATCCCTGTGATCCACCCCTCCCCGCCCCGAAAATCATGATGATCTCCCAAACACCATGCCCGGCCATGTTCCGCCCCTCAGCGACGTCTGACCACGAGCCTATCAACCACCCACGTACGTAATCCCAAGCCCAACCAGCAGCAGCCTTGGAGGACCCATGTCCCGCCGTGGCTCGGGCCATGACTTGACCGATGTGTTACCTGCTCGGTGCGGTGCGGTGCGGTTGCGTTCCTCGCTGAGGCGCGTATCCTCGAGCGTGTGTTGTGCTGTCTGTTCGAGGAGGGGATTGGGCTGGGGCGGGGGATGTGGGAGACTAGATGGGGAGGGGTGACTGTAGCCGGGTGGGTGAGTGAGTGGGGTAGGGTAGGGGGGAGCGTGGTAAGGTGAGGCGGGTTACGATCCAGCCGGGTAATCAAGGTCGGTTGAAAGAGAGCGAGAGACAAGGAGATGTAGGGGAGGAGGGAGGGAGGTTGTGGAGAGGAAAGATGGTTTGGGGGAGTAAACTGATCGATTCTGCCACGAAAAGCCTGACGGACGAGCTGACGAAAGGGTAGCGGGACGGTTCTTGAGGAACGGGAGCGATGTGATGCAGATGCGAGGTCGATCAGACCAGAGGAGCTCAAAATCGTCTTTGAACATAGAGTTGGAGAGTTGGTCAAGAGAATTGGACAGACAGAGATATTGTCTACACGGTGAACGAGATACCCAAAGCGAAGAAGATAGAGTACATGGTCCGATGAGTGCGGGATTGGACGATGCAATGATGCGAACACCAGTTCGAGACTTTACATGGTATAGTATAAAGGTTTCGAAACGAACAAGTAGAAGCGATGCGATGCGGTGCGATGGGTCAGTACCGTCTCCTTTGCTTCACATATCGAGTCGACGCGGTGAGATGCGTACATCCCCATACAGTACGGGACCGACGACCCTCCTATTTCCCAGCCCGGTAATTCATGTAAAAGGTATGCATGCGATCCTGCTGCAACGGCGTGAATCCCGTATAACTATCACTCAGACCATCAGTTTCGTTCGACCCGAATCATCCCCCCCCCAAACGATCCCTTTCACCCCCAAACCAAAGCAAGGCAAAACGGAAAGAACAAAAAAGAGCACTCACCACCGATCCGTCGAATAATCCATATAATTATGAACACTATCCACCCCCGGATCCCCCGGACAACTATCCTTCCTCACGGGACACCCACTCGTCGCCGTACTCTGCTGCGGCGTGTCCGCAATGAAATCCCCCGCATCCGCCGGATCGCACGTATTATCCTGAAACGGATGCAGCAGCCCAAACCAATGCCCCACCTCATGCACCGCCGTCAGACCCTGCGTGTACCCGTACACGTTGCCCCCGGGCATGCTGCCGGCTAGGATGTTGCAGCCGTCGTCGACGTAGTACTGCGGGGGCGTGGAGGGGGTGACCCAGGTCGCGGGGAGCGAGCAGTAGCCGAGTAAAAGGGTGCCGGGCGCGCTGGGCGTGAGGGAGGGCGAGGAGAGGTTGGTTTGTAGGTAGATGTTGAGGTCGCGGTAGGTGCCGTTGCGCAGGGCGCGTTTCATGGCGGCGTCGTCGGCGTCGGTGGCCCAGGTGTTGTTGGTGGTGAAGGTGGTGCCGCCGTAGACGAAGAAGATGTAGTTCGGGTAGTAGGCGTTGGCGAGGGCGGAGAACTGGGGTCTTGTCAGTTATTCGGTCAAATACGTTTGTTTGGGCTCTCTGTTGTGTCCGTGCTTGGCGCGATGTTTTCGGCTTGGGCGATCGGGGAGAGGGGAGCTGTTGAAAGGGTGCGAGGGAGGGCGGAGAGGGAGGGCAAACCTGTTCGTATATCATAGACATGTTGACAAAGCCCTTCTGATCCTCCGTGCTGACGACGTGGAAGAAGACCTTGACCGCGAGCGGGCTGTTGCTGTTGGGTTGCGCCGTCGTCGAGTTGGCGGCCGTCGTCCGGCCTCGGATCCGCGGCGGCCCTTTGTGTGCCTTGCTGTGCGCGTCGATGAGCTCTGCGCTCGGCGGTGGAGTGCCGCATCCTCGCTGCAAAGCCTGTTGCTCGCCCGCGACGACGTTGACGGTCAGGAAGAGCACAACGGCCAATAGCGCGCTGAGCGGGCGGAAGAGATTAGATGACTTCATGTTGCCGATTAGTTCACTTTTCGTTGTTATTGTTGATGGCCGATTGGCCAGATGTGTATATAGATCTCTTTTTCAAAGAAATGGACTTCCTAAATCTCTGAATTAGGGCTAGCCGGGAGTCAGGACGTCGGCTGTCGCGACTAAGACTCGTGGGAGCTATGAAAAGAAAAACCGTCGATCACGGCAATCACCTCAGCTTATATACTACCAGCCCTGCCCTTTCCGATCTCAAGCGGGGGTTGTTCTCCGTAAAGCCATTCTTCGATCGATTGATTTGAGTAACGTAGAAGACCTCAATGATTTGGTAGGCGGCAGTAACGGCCCAGGTTTATTTGTCAGTAACGATCAGTAACAAGGCCTGTCAAGGGATGTGGTGCCGTCGTGATGTGGGAGATTTTTGCTTGTGGGAGTTGGCCGCAAGCGATCATGGCTGAGAACCTCAACAAAGACCACGGTCATCCAAATGACAAACGCTTCCACGGTCACATCACTGAAAACGTTTGCAGGATTGAAATTCATAACATGATGTGGTGGACTTAATTCCAGACTATCGCAGACCCTCATGCAAAGGCATTAGCCCAGTACGCCTTCACCCCACAGAAAAGATAAGACCGCTCCAGACAAAATGGAAAGTATAATCAGGCCGTGTCGTGACCAGACCTGTGATCCCTCCCGGTCGCCGTTGCACTACCTGGCTGGTCATTGTTCCATGTAAGGTACGTGTGGTCGCCGAGTTTTCTGGAACAAGGCATGTAGGAATTAGCACGTGACCACAAAGCAGACCATTAAAATGAGCCCACCTTGGCTTGATGAGATGCGTCACAGTGAACAAGAACCCGAGCACGATGCAAATACCTCCAACAACGACGTATGCGATTCCCAAAAACGGATTCTTGCCTCCCATCACGGTCCGTGTGGAGATGACAATGGACTTCGTGCCTCCATATTTTGTAGCGGGAAAATCTGCTTGAATATCAGTACATGGCTCCCATTCCAAATCGATTGATGCGTACTGAAACCAATGTCGACCTGATACATGCCGCTTGTCATGCTATCATTGTCGTTCCTGAGAGCTAATTTGCTAAACGTCGGCAACCCGGCAGTCCTCATCCACACCTGGAATGCTTCATCGTCCTTCAGGTTCGGTGGCGGATGGTCCACGGTATAACTACCATTTGCCCACCTCTTCCCCCAGTTTGGTGGTACCGCAATCTCGTCGACTTTGTATTTCGTCGGGCCGTACAGGGCCTTGTCGCTATCCCACGATATACCCTTGTCCGTCATGGTGTAAGTCTGATTGTTAGCACCTCCCACCCTGATGGGGCTGTGGAAGGTGTCGTTAAACAACGAATTGGCGATCAAGCCGCAAGGATAGTAAGGCTTCCCGTTGGGCGCGAGACGTAGTGGAGTACAGGAGCCTTTGTCGATCGCATCACTCGACACCGCAACTCCCTGCAGTTGGCTGGTGTCCAACGATTTGACGTATCTGCGGTGATTCTGGTAGAAGTTGGTCAGACGGTAGTAGAAGAGCACTGGCGGCCCAATGTCCTCGGGTATGTTGAACGTCAACGAGCAGATGGTGGTGGGGACATCAGCACCGGGACCGTAGTGAACCGTCGTCGTGTTGCGTCTCCACATCGGCGGTGGGCTGTTGGTGCTGTTTGAGGATTTGAAAAAGGCTTTCACGTTGTTGTGGGGTATCGGCTGGAAATCGGCAGGGCTGTTGCCCATCGGCGCCGCTCTCTCACAGTCCGAGTAATCTATCACGAGTTCCTGGACCTATACGGAACAGCGATAGTCAGGCCGACCCATCCAAAGCGAAATGATGTGCGCTATTGTTATACTGACCTGCGCGCTGGCGTAGAGCAACAATCCACCGATCGGAGCGAATATGATCCCGATCGCGAAGAACAGAGGAAGGACGGTTTTGGGAGTGAGGATGGGCCTGAGAACCACGTCAGCTGGCGGTGATCGCTGGCTTTCCATGTAGAGGACTTACTGCCATGCCTTCAATCGCTGTTGTCGAAAAGCAGTATCTGAAGGTGCAGCAAGACCTGGTCAGAGGCTGCGTCTTCTCACAGGTGTCGAAGAGGACAACGTGGGGACACCGTACTTGCGGGTCTCCGGTTCTTCGCCTTCTTCTTCTCCCCCACCTTATGCTGATCTTGATCATCTGCCATCTCCGGATTCATTGTCTGGGTTTGCGACATTATATCGCACCGATGTGGTGTTTCTTTCCAACACGTCGTGGCCTGGTAAGTTAGTTGCAGTAGTAGTTCGGTGATGACAACTTGCCGGGGCCGTTCGGAGTTACGCTAGAGGCGGGTGACTAACGTTAAAGTAGGCAGCCCTGCGGGATACGGCTGATCAGTGCGCAGCGGCTGCGCCAGTGTCTATTCTGAGGTACAGTACTAGGTCAAAAGTCTTTGCGAATGGCCTGTTTACCACCAAAACTCATTACTATCAGTGTTATAGAACTCAGAACTCTAGGCAGTCAAAAATTCTGAAAATTCAGAATGTTTTAGAATTTTACTTTAACAAGACTTTTATCAATTCAGAATTTATAGAT
>JAABUJ010001208.1_pt1 | contig 39560 bp, 34 predicted proteins | sample 5559131 | NCBI WGS metagenome assembly JAABUJ01 (sample SAMN10711875, study PRJNA513366) | rock metagenome | isolation source: Antarctica rocks | place: Antarctica: Victoria Land, Mt New Zealand nord | collected 2016-01-07 | reverse complement strand
ATGACCAGCCGCTGAATGTCCGAGGTTCCCTCCTCGATCTCCTCGAGCTTGGCGTCTCGCATCCACTTCTCGACCGGATATTCGCGCGAGTAGCCCCAACCGCCGAGTGTCTGCACCGCCGCCCAGCCGCACCACATCGCGGTCTCGGACGCGTGCAGCTTTGCCATCGCCGCCTCGGTGCTCGCGCGCTGGCCGCGGTCGAGCATCTGCGCCGCGCGCCAGGTCAGCAGCCGCGAGGCGTCGACCCGCAGCGCCATGTCGGCCAGGCGGAACGCCACCGCCTGGTGCTCGGCGATCGGCTTGCCGAACTGGGTGCGCTGCTTGGCGTAGTCGACGGAGAACTCGAGTGCCGCGCGAGCCAGCCCGGTCGCCGAGGCGGCGAGGGTCACGCGCGAGCGATCGAAGGTGTGCATCAGGCCGGCGAATCCCTGGCCCTCCTCGCCGAGCCGGCGCTCGCCGGCGACGAACACGTCGTCGAGAAACAGATCGGCGTTGAGGATCGCCCGCTGGCCCATCTTGCGCAGCGACGGCCCGCAGCGAAAGCCCTCGTCACCCTCCTGGACCAAGAACGCGGTGATGCCGCGGTGGCCGCTGCCGGGGGCCACGGTCGCAAACACCACGTAGAAGGAGGCCACGCCGCCGTTGGAGACCCAGGCCTTCTGGCCCGACAGCTGATAGCCGCCGTCCACCCGCCGGGCCCGGGTTCGGATCGAGGCCGCGTCGGATCCGCTCTCGGGCTCGGTGACGGCCAGTGCGGTCAGCGGTGGATCCTCACCGGCCAGCGGAGTCAGCCAACGTCGCTTCTGGGCCTCGTCGCCCAGCGCCAGCAGCGGCTCGGCGAAGAAGCCGCCCGACGTGATCAGGTTGCCGATCGCGGCGCAACCGTGTGACAGCTCCTCCTGAACGATGCACGAGGTCAGGCAGTCGGTCATCCCGCCGCCGCCATACGTGGCCGGCAACATGAACGAGGTCAGGCCGATCTGGGACGCCTTGCGCCAGATCTCGACTGGAAGCTCGACGTCGGCGGCGTCGACGGCAAGGGAGATCGGGCGGATCTCGCGGGCGGCGAATTCGCGGCACACGCGCTGGATCGCCAGCTGCTCGTCGGTCAGGGCCACCAGCTCGGTGGTGGTCGTGCTTCCGGGCTCAGACATCGGTTCCCGCCGGTTCCGGAATCCCGGCTCCGTACTGCAGCAGCTCGTCCAGCCCGCGCTTGGCCACCTGGTTGGCGATCACCAGCCGCTGGATCTCCGAGGTGCCCTCCCAGATCCGGTCCACGCGGATGTCGCGGTACAGGCGCTCGACCGGGTTCTCGCGCATGTAGCCGGCCGCCGAAGATCTGCACCGCGCGGTCGATCACCCGTCCGGCCGCTTCCGACGCGGTCAGCTTGACCATCGCCGCCTTGGCGTGCAGCAGCTTGCCCGGCATTCCGTGGTCGGCCTCCCACGCCACCTGGTGGGTCAGTGCCCGGCACAACGCGATGTCGCAGACGCTGTCGGCGATCATCGCGCCGATCAGCTGGTTGGCGGCGATCGGCCGGCCGAACTGGACGCGCTCGTTGGACCAGGCGGCGGCCAGTCGCAGCGCCCGCTCGGCGGCGCCGGTGGCGCGGGCCGCGATCATCAGCCGTTCCTCGACGAACCACTCGCGGGTCAGCTGATAGCCGCCGCCGATCTCGCCGAGCACCTGCTCGGACCCGAGCCGGACCCCGTCGAACACGAACTCCGGGTGCTCGAAGACGAAGGTGTGCATGTAGGCGGGCGTTCGCTTGACGCTGACCCCCGGCAGGTCCTTGTCGACCAGGAACAGGGTCGGGGCCCGCTCGGCTCCGATCAGCGCCTGGACGATCAGGAAGTCGGCCACGTCGCCCACCGTGACGAACCACTTCTCGCCCGTGAGCCTGAACCCCGTGCCGTCGGGCTCCGCGATCGTCTGGATCAGCGACGGGTCAGACCCCGCGTGCTCCTCGGTGACCGCGAAGCAGTCACGCCGTTCCCCGGCGATCGCCGGGATCAGGTACCGCGCCCGCTGCTGCTCGGTGCAATGACGCAACGCGTTAGCGGGTCGCCAGACGGCGTCCCAGAGCGCGTTGGTCAGCTGACCGAGCCGCTCGGAGACGATCACCTGGTCGAGGATCGAGAGGCCCTGACCGCCCCACTGCGCCGGCATGTTGATCGCGTTGAGCCGGGCGGCGAGGGTGAGCTCGCGGATCTGAGCCAGCGACTCGGGGGGTAGTCCTCGGTCCGCCTCGCACGGCTCCTCGAAGGCGATCATCGCCTCGGTCAGACGGCTGGCCCGCTCGCGCAGGGCGAGCTGCTCAGGGGTGTAGGTGAATTGCACTCTCTCTCGGCTCCTGTGGTGATGGCGTGACGCCGATCGCGCGCGCATCGAGGGCGAGCGCCCCGGTGGGCGTGACCAGCAGCGGGTTGACCTCCAGCTCGATCAGCTCGGGGTGCGCGGCGCCGACGCGCGACAGAGCGGCCACCGCGGCGGCCGCGCCCTCCACGCACAGCGCCGGCCGCCCCCGGTAACCGCGCAGCACGGGCGCGACCCGCAGGCTGAGCAGCATCTGCTCGGCCTTGGCCGGGCTCACCGGCGCCAGCGCAACCGCGGTGTCGCGCAGTACCTCGGCGTCGATCCCGCCGCTGCCCACCAACGACACCGGCCCGAGGCGTTCGTCCCAGCGCGTGCCGACCAGCAGTTGCACGCCCTCGTGCACCGGCGCCATCGCCTCGATCGAGCAGCGGCCCGGCGCCAGCCGGCGCTGGAGCTCTGAGTAGGCTCGCCGCAGCTGATCATCGCCGGTGAGCCCGAGCACCACCCCTCCGGCGTCTGACTTGTGCAGCCGGCCGAGCGCCTTTAGCACCACCGGATAGGCGAGCTCGCGCGCGACCATGATGGCCTCAGCGGCACTGGTCACGTTGCGCGCGGCCACGAACGGCACTCCACCCGCGGCCAGCAGCGCCCGGGTGGCCGCATAGCCGTCCTCGCGCACCGGGTCGGCCGGCTCGGGAAGGCTCGGGATCCCATCCGGTTCGGGCGGGCGCCCGAGGGCCAGCCGAGCCAGCGCGCCGACGGCCTGCTCGATCGTCTCATACACCGGGACTCCGGTCCCCCGCAGCGCTGCGGCGGCCGGTCCGCGCGGGTACATCGTGTGCACGATCGCCGGGCGTTGCGCCCGGCGCGCCGCGTCGCCGATCAGAACGGCGGCGTCGCACTCCTGGACTGCAACCTCGGGGCCGTACTCGAAGTAGCCGCCGAAGTAGCCGGTCACCAGCAGCGCGTCGACCTCTCCGCCGTCCAGCAGCAGGCGGGCGGTCCGGTCAAAGGCGTGCACGTCGCGCTCGGCGCCGCCGGCCAGGTCGACCGGATTGGAGACCGCGGCGCCGGGGGGCAGCTGGGCCCGCAGCCGGGCGGCGGTGGACGGTGCCAGCTCGGGGAGCTCAAGGCCGCGCTGTGCGGCGACGGCCGCGGCGATGCTGGCGTGGCCGCCGCCGTCGGACAGCACCGCCACCCGCCGTCCCCGCGCCGGATGGGCGCGGAGCATTGCCTGGCCCACGTCCAGCAGCTCCCGGGGCGTGCGGACGCGCTCGATGCCCGCGGCCCGGCAGGCGGCGTCGATCGCCGCGCGGTGGCTGGCCAGCGCGCCGGTGTGCGACGCGACCGCTCGCGTGGTCGCCGCGCCGCGCTCGATCGCCAGCGCCAGCACCGGCTTTCCCGCCGTGACCGCCGCGGCGCCGGCACGCACGAGCTCGCGCCCGTCGCGGAAATCCTCCACGTAGAGGGCGATCAGCCGGGTCTCGGCGTGACCGGCGAGCTCACGCACCAGTTCGGTGGCGCCCAGGTCAGCTTGGTTGCCCAACGAGGCGAAGCGCGAGAAGCCGAGGCCCTCCTGAGCGGCGAGCCGGCCAAGCTCCAGCGCCAGGTTGCCGCTCTGGGAGATGAACCCGATCGAGCCGGGCGGCAACGGGTTGGGGACCAGCTCGAGTTGCTGACCGGAGTCCAGCACCCCCAGGCTGTTGGGCCCCAGCAGCACCGCACCGGCCCCGCGCACGCGAGCGGCGAGCTGGGCGTCGGCCGCCGCCGACTCGCTCGGCTGGCCGGCGCTGATCGCCACGATCGCCCGCGCGCCGGCGTCCAGCGCGGCATCGACCGACTCCGCCAGTGCCGCCATGGGGACCGCGATCACCACCAGATCGGGGCGCTCGGGAAGCTCGGCCAGCGACAGGTAGGCCCGGCGCTGCAGGATCTCCGCGGATCGATGGTTGATCAGGTACACGGGTCGCCGGGTCTCGCCGCGCAGCGCTCCCCGGGCCAGCCAATTACCCCACTTGCGCTGGTCATCGGAGGCGCCGATGACCGCTACCGAGGCGGGATCGAACAGCGCGGCGACCGGGCGGTCGGTGATCGGTTCGTGGCCGGCGCCGACTTTCATCGTGGGGCTAATATAACCGCCACTTGAAATCATTGTTTGAAGTCCCCATTTCATGATCGAGGGCCGTTGACCAGCGGTCTCGGCCCGCGCCCCCAGCGCCCGCGTCCCAAGCGCCGCTTGGACGCCGTCCGCCGCCCGCAGATCCTCGCCACGGCAGTCGAGCTGGTGCGCGAGCAGGGGTTGTGGAACGTGCGGATCTCCGATGTCGCCCAGCGGGTCGGGCTGAGCCCCACCAGCATCGTCTACTACTTCGGCACCAAGGACGAGCTGTTCGCCCAGGCGATCTCCGATGCCGACGACGCCTTCTATGAGCCGCTGCTGGTGGAGCTAGCGGCGCTGCCCAGCGCGCTGGAGCGGATCGCCCGGCTGATCGCGCGCTCGAGCACCGCCGACTGGCTGCTGTGGATGGACCTGTGGGCCTACGCCCGCCATCATCCGGAGACGGCAGTCGCCCAGCGCGGCTTTCACCGCCGCTGGCGCCAGACGATCGAGGACATCGTGCGTCAAGGCGCTGGCAGCGGCGAATGGACCGTCGCTGACCCTGGAGGGGTCGGTCAGCGCCTGGCGGCGCTGACCGATGGGCTCGCTGTCCACATGGTGCTCGGGGATCCCGATCACACCCCGGCCGAGTACGTGGCGATGTCGCTGGCCGCGATCTCGCTCGAGCTCGGCTGTGCGCTGTCCGAGCTCGAGCGCGCGGCTGCGACTTGCCCGCCGGCATCGCCCGCGCCCGCGAACTGACCTCCCTCGGCGCCCCCGGTCTGAGCACCCCCGGCGCCCCCGGTGTGAGCACCCGGCGGCGGAGCCTCCGCGTCAGTCAGTCGGCCGGGCGGCGGCGATCCGGGCCTCGAGCACGACCACGGCGGGACCGTCGTGGGCCAACGCCCAGGCGAGCTGCGCGCCGAGCTCTGCGGCGCTGGCAGTGGCGACCGGCGCCCCGAACCCGCGTGCCACGGCGGCCAGGTCATGGCTTGACAGCTCGACCGCGGTCGTGTGCCCGAAGGCGTCGCGCTGGTACTCGCGCAGGATCCCGTAGGCGCCGTCGTCGACGATCAGCAGCTTGGCGTTGACCCCATGCTGGACGGCGGCGCCGAGCTCGCCCAGCGCGTATTGGATCCCGCCGTCGCCGACCACCGCGAGGACCATCCGACCAGGGTGCGCGAGGCTGGCGCCGATCGCGGCCGGCCACGCGTAGCCGAGCGTCCCCGAGCCCAGCGGATAGAGGAACTGCTGGCAGGCACCGAGCCGCAGGTGGGGGGCGGCCCAATAGCCGAGGATCGTCATGTCCCAGCAGGAGATCGCATCGGGCGCCAGCGCCTCCTGGACGGTTTGCAGCAGCGCGAGCTCGGTTTCGCGGCCCTGGCGCTGCAGGCCGTCGGTGATCCGGCCGCGCACCGTCGCGACCCGATCGCGGGCGCCTGACGGGGGACGAGCCGGCACGCGTTCGATCAGCACCCGCAGGATCGACTTGGCGTCACCGACCAGCGCCAGGGCCGGATAGCTGGCGCCGATCCGGGCCGGGGCGGCGTCGATCTGGATCAGCCGTCCGCTGAACCGCAGCGTGTACTGGCCGGTGGTCTCGGCCCCGAGCTCGGTACCGACGCACAGCATGACGTCGGCCTCGGTCAGCAGCTCCTGCAGCGCCGCCTCGTCACAGCCGCAGCCGGCGGCCAAGGGGTGCTCGTCGGGCAGCGCGCCCTTGCCCATGTAGGTGGTGGCGACGGGAACGTCGAGCCGCTCGGCGAGCTCGCACAGCTCCGTCCGCGCCCCCGCCCGCAGCACGTCGCCGCCGGCCCAGATCACCGGCCGTTGCGCCGAGCCCAGCAGCTCGGCCGCGGTCGTGATCGCGGCCCTGGCCGCGGTCGACGCCGACGGGCGGGTGCTCGGCGAGGCGAGCTCGGTGACGGCGTCGTCGGTCTCGCGCTCGAGCAGATCAACCGGGACCTCTAGGTAGACGGGCCCGCTCGGCGGACTGAGGGCTATCTCCCATGCCTGAGCCAGCAGCTGCGGGATCGAGTCGAGGCTCGTCGCGCCCGCCGCGTGCTTGACCAGCGGTGCAAAGCAGGCCAGCTGGTCGGGCAGCTCGTGCAGATAGCCGCGCCCCCGCCCCAGCAGCTCGCTCGGGATCTGGCTGGAGATCGCGACCACGGGGACGTGTGAGCAGGCCGCCTCCATCACCGCGGTCAGCGAGTTCAGCGCTCCCGGCCCGGTCGAGAGCAGCAACGGCGCCGGGCGGCCCGTGCTGCGTGCGTATCCGTCGGCGGCGAAGCCGGCACAGAGCTCGGTCCGGGCGCCGTAAACCCGCATCGGGTTCGTTCGCAGCGCCTCCCAGATCGCCAGCGCGTGGATCCCCGGCACGCCGAAGGCGACCTCCGCCCCCAGCGCCTGCAGGCCCTGCACCACCAGGTGCCCGCCGGTCCGGCGCGGCGAGGCGGCGGCGGTCATCCAGCCACCCGCTCGGCGCAGACCGCGCGCGTGCCCTCGAGCACCGCCTCCTCGAGCGTCCGCGGGCCGAGCACATCGCCAGCGCGGATCGCCTGGGGGTGATCCTCAAGCGCGCTCCGAGCGCGTCGGCGGGCGCGCGTCCCTGGGCCAGGATGAGCGTCGCCACCTCGGGCAACGGCTGACCGCGGCCGGAGAACACGTGGCGCAGATGCGGTTCCTCGAGGTTGGCAGCCAGCTCGGTGTGGTGGCGGATCTCGACGCCCAGCTCGTCTAGCCGGGCCAGGTACAGGTTGCGCTGGTACTGGTGAAGCGTCTCCCCGGGGATCGAACCGGCACAGGCCAGCGTGACCGCGACCCCGGCGCCGGCCAGCCGCTCGGCCGCGTCCAGCCCCTCCCAGCCGCCGCCCCAGTCGGCGACCAGCGCCGGTGAGGCGATCGCCCGCGGGTCTCGGATCGCGTCCCACGCCTGGCGGATGGCCGGCGAGGCGCAGCGCCATTCGCCGAGATCGGGCTCATAGGGCTGCGCGCCGGTGGCCAGCACGACCAGGTCAAAGCCATCGGCGAGCTCGGGTCCGGCCTCGACGTTCATCCTTGGCCGCACGCCGGCCGCATACAGGCGCGCCAGGGTGCTGCGCCGGTAGCGCTCCCACAGCTCGGCGTGCGCCGGCGCCAGACCGGCCAGCCGCAGCTGACCGCCGATCTGGCCGGTGCGCTCCACCAGCGTCACCCGGTCACCGCGCTGTGCTGCCTCCAGGGCGGCGGCGGCTCCGGCCGGCCCGGCGCCGATCACCAGCACCGTCCTCGCGTCGGGATCCGCGGCCCCGCTCCTGACCGCGGCGGTGCGCGTAAGCCGCGCGAACTCGCGCTCGCGGCCGGTGCGGGCGTTGACCGCGCAGCCGATCGGTACGCCGGCGTGATAGTGACCGATGCAGGATTGATTGCAGCCGACGCACTCGATCACCTCGGCCGCGCGCCCGCTGCCGGTCTTGGCGATCAGCTCCGGGTCGGCGATCAGCGCTCGGGTCATCCCGACCAGGTCGGCGGTCCCGGCGCCCAGCAGGCGCTCGGCGTCGGCGAGGTCGACCACGCGGGTACTCACCAGCAGCGTCGCGCCGGGCACGGCGGCGCGGATCGCCGCCGCCGGGTCGGCGATCGCATTGAGCGGCGCGGGCGGGGGAGGTGCGATCCAGGTCGACGCGGCCGGAAAGGCCGAGTGCCCGAGGACCAGCGAGATGAAGTCGGCCAGGCCGGCCGCGTGCAGTCGCGCCGCGATCTCACCGGAGACCTCGGTCCCCACGCCACCGGGGGCCAGCTCGTCGGCCGACAGTCGCACCCCGACCGCCATTGAGCCCGTGCTGGCGGCGGCTCTGACCGCCTCGAGCACCTCGATCGAGAAGCGCAGCCTCGCCTCCAGCGAGCCGTTGTAGCGATCTGCCCGATGGTTGCTGAGCCGGGACAGGAACTGGGCCGGCAGGTAGCCGTGCGACATCGACACCTCGACTCCGTCCACGCCGCCTTGGGCGGCGTGGCGTGTGGCGGTGGCGTAGCCGGCGATCAGCTCGCCGATCTCCCGCACCGTCAGCGCCCGCGGCTCGTTCTTGAAGCGCAGGCTGGGAACCGCCGAAGGGGCTAGCGCCGGCGCCCTCGGCGCGCTGGAGATCTGCTCGCGGCCACCGTGGAAAAGCTGCACCAGCAGTCGGGATCCGTGCTCGCGCAGGGGCTCACCAAGTCGTCGATAGGCCGGCACGATCTCGGGCAGAAAGCCGCCGATCGTGTGTGGGGTCAACAGCCCGGTCGGGTGAACAGCGGTGGCCTCCAGGAAGATCGCGCCGGTGCCGCCGCGAGCGCGGGCGTCGTGGTAGGCGATCAGCTCGTCGGTGGGGAGGTGATCGTGGATCAGGCTCGTCTGGTGGGCGGTCGAAACAACCCGGTTTCGCAGCGTCAGCGGTCCCACCTGGAGGACCGAGAACAGCTTCGGGTAGGGGCCTGCGTCGCTCACGCGCTCCGGATCGGCACCCGGTCGTTGCGTCCGGCCTCCGCCTTGCGATCGCCGCCTTTGCGATCTGGCTCCGCTTTGGGGCTCCGGCCGGGCGGCGGCGATGACCCCGGGGACGAAGCGGACGGCGGCGATGTCCGGGGGCTCGAGGCGCCGGCGGGTCCTCGCAGGCGCGCTCGCAGGACCGGGGCCAGCGTGAGCAGGATGATCGTCGACAGGACCAGGAACGCCACGGCATCGCTGGTCGCCTGGGAGAGGCCCGCGGCGGCTGGGGCGCCGACCGTCTCACCGAGGGCCCAGGCCAGGTTGAGCAGCATCGTGGCCACGGCGAGGGCGATTCCGGCTCGCTCGGCGGACTCGGTGATCACCGCCATCGCCGGAATCGTGTAGGCGGTCAGCGGGCCACCGAGCATGATCACGCTCAGCACCGCGAGCGTCAGGGCCGACTGGGCGAGCGGGAGCGCGGCGAGTAGGCCGGCGGTGAGGATCAGGCCCAGGCACACAGGCAGCCCAGCGCCGCGCCGGTCGACCAGGCGGCCGATGCCGGGCGCCAGCAGCGTGCTCAGCAGGGCCGCGACCAGGAACGTGGCGCCGATCGCGATCCCCGAAGCGCCGAAGCGGGCCAGACGCAGGGGGAGCAGCGTGCCGGCGGCGCCCAGCGTGCAGGCCTCGAGCAGGATCAGCCAGAACCCGAGCAGGATCCGCGGGCTGCGCGTGACCGCGCGCAGCGGCGTCCCAGTCTGCTTCTCGGGGTCGGGCCGGGGCGGCTCGGGGTGATCCATCGTCCAGACGGCCAGACCGAGCGATGCGACGCCGACGATCGAGAACACGACCTCGGTGCCCAGCGCCACGGCCAGCGTCCCCAGCACCGGTCCCAGCAGGGTTCCGAAGATGGCGGCGCCGATCACCTTGCCCAGCACCTCCCCGCGCCGATCCGGCGGCGCGACGGCGATCGCCCAGGTCAGCCCCCCGCCCCAGACGCATCCGCAGGCGAAACCCTGCACGAAGCGCAGCCCATCGAGCGCGGCGATATCGGCGGCGAAGCCGAACGCGGCGATCGAGACCGCGAACACGAGCAGGCCGACGAGCGTCGTGCGCCGCACCCCCGCACGGGAGGCGATCCAGCCGCCGACCAGGCTGCCGGGGATCATCCCGGCCGGGTAGGCAGCGGCGAGCACGCCGACCGCGGGCTTGGAGGCGCCGAAGACGTGGGCGTAGTGGGGCAGCACCGGCGTGACAGCGGAGTACAGGGACGCCTCGAACAGCAACAGGGCGCCGATCAGGACCACGATCCGGGCCTCCGGGTCGCGGTCGGGGCGGCGGCGGGCCAGCCCCAGCCAGCGCAGGCCGATCACGGGATGCTCACCGGTGCGGTGGCCGGCTCCCCGCCGGCCCAGCCCGGTCACGGGACGCTCACCGGTGCGGGGGCCGAGTCCCCGCCAGTGCAGTCCGGTCATGGGCTCTGCACCAGTGCGGCGGCGAGCCGCCGCAGCCGGGGGCGCAGGTCACCGGTCTCGCCCGTGGCAAGCTGCTCGATCAGCAGGCCGTCGGCGGCGCCGAGCAGCAGCTCGGAGTCCTCGCGCGGACGCCTCGATCCCGCGCGCTCGAGCAGTGGGCTGAGGGTCAGCAGGTAGACGTCGGTCCAGCTGCGGGCGACCTTGCGCAGCGCGGGCCGCCGGGCGGCCTCGAGCAGCAGCGCATAGGTGGCCATCAGCGAGCCTCGGCTGGCCTGGGGGCGTGTGCCGAGGGCCTCGGCGATCGCGTCCACGGCGGCGTCGATCGCGTCGGCATCGTCGGCGAGCTCGGCGGCGTAGGCCAGCAGCCGCGCGGTGTCGCGCTCGGCGGCGAGCTCGATCGCCGCCGTCAGCAGATGCTCCTTGGATTGAAACCAGTAGGTGGTCGAGGCGAGCGGCAGCTCCGCCACCTCGGCCACCCGCCGATGGGTGACCGCATCGGCGCCGATCTCGGCGACGATTCGCAGCGCGGCCTCGAGCAACGCCTCGCGGCGCGCGGCGCCGCGAGGGCGCGCCGGCTTGGTGGTGGTGGCCATGGGCGGTACGAATGTACCAGAGGATGGTACGTATGTACCGTTCTGAGTCCAGAACGCGAACGGGCTCGCCGACCGGTCGCCCCACTCTCCGGATATCCGGTGCCATATTCGCACCGGATATCCGGAAGGTCGGCCGCTACACGCGGCGCTCGGACTCGTCAGCCGGGAGCCGGCCCTCGCCGGCTGCAGCCTCGCCGCCGCTGGCGCGCTCCTCCTGCCGGGCGCCCAGCGCACCGTAGTCACGTGGGGCGACGGGCGCGCCTTCGCTTGCACCTGACCCGCCCTCGTCGCGGGCCGTCCGCGGCGTTCCTTCGCGTGCGGCGAGCGGCTCCCCGGCGCCCGTGCGCTCGGACGGCCCGGCGCGGGCCGGCTCGGTCCGCGGACGCGCCGGCTCCTCGCCGGCGGCGGCGCCGGTGGCGACTTCTCGGCGACGGCGCGGAATCATCGTGTTGAAGAGCAGGATCACGGCCACGACGCCCCAGCCGAGCTCCGTCAAGCCGTTCGCCGCGGCCAACCCGAGCACGTTGCCACTGAACAGCGCGATGATCGCCGCCGCGGCCAGGGCGATGCCGACGATCAGGCTCATCGTCTTGGCGAGCAGGTGCTGAGCGGCGCCGAACAGCAGCAGTCCTCCGCCGATCGCGGTCAGCATCCCGGTCCAGCCGTTGGCGCCGAAGATGCCCAGAAAGACCTTGCTCTGAACCGGGGCGCTGCCGTCTGGGAAGTTGGCCAGCTTCGGGAAGGTGTGCTGCTTGTAGAGGAAATACAGTCCGGCGACGAGCAGAACCGTTCCGAGGATCAGCGCCGGCCCTCGAGCCAGGCTGACTCCCTTCTGGGTCCGCGTCTCGGTGGTGGTGGCCATTGTTCGCTCCTGACGGTGGTTGCCGGCTTGGTGGATGGGCGAGCGACGCAGTTTGAGACACATCAGCCTAAGCGCGACCACGGACGAACGTCCTCAGCGGGATGTGGAACGGCCGCTGGTGATCGCCGACTGCTTGCTCCGGGCGCGTACCTTGGCTGCTCTGGGCCTGCTGACCCGCACCTGTGGTTGTACCCGCAACGCCGCATCTGACACGCGGCGCTGGACGCCCGGCTCGAGGCCGCGGCCGCGGCCGCACAGTCTCTGCCGCGTCGGTGCTTCAACGATCATTGAACAGGTCGTCCTCTTGTCCTCTGACATCTGACTGAAAGCCCCCGCATGTCTCATCGCCTGAACCCAGAATCCCCCCCAACAGCAAGCCGTCCGCGCAGCGCGGGCATCGTGCTGTATCGCCGGATGGGCGTTGAGCTGGAGATCCTGCTGGTGCACCCCGGCGGCCCGGCCTGGGCGCGTCGTGACGCTGGAGCGTGGTCAATCCCCAAGGGCGAGTACGAGCCTGACGAGGAGCCGCTGGCGGCGGCACGGCGGGAGTTCGCCGAGGAGCTTGGATCCCCCGCCCCTGAGGGCCCGGCGCTCGATCTCGGTGAGGTGCGCCAGAAGTCCGGCAAGCGGGTCCGCGGCTGGGGGCTGGCCGGCGACCTGGACGTCGAGCGCGTCCAGAGCAACCTGTTCACCATGCAGTGGCCCCCGCGCTCGGGCCGGATGCAGGAGTTCCCCGAGGTCGACCGGGCCCAGTGGCTCGGGCTCCAGGCGGCCCGTGAGAAGATCAACCCGGCGCAGGCGAGCTTCCTGGACCGGCTCGTCGAGGCGCTGGGGGGCTCGTGAGCGCGTCGGACTCGATCAGCCCCACCGCCCACTACACGGGCTATGTATGGTTGCGGCACGGGCTGTCAGATCCGAGCCTGGCCACCATGGAGGGGCGGCTGCTGTTTGAGTCCCTGCATCCGATCATGCGCGTCAGCGGCGCCCTCGGCGGACCCAGCCTCGAGACCTACCTGCTGGCCCGCCACCGGGCCATCGATTCGCTGTTGGCGCGGGCGATCGAGCGCGGCGGAGTCAGCCAGGTGCTCGAGGTGGCGGCCGGGCTGTCGCCACGGGGCCGGCGCTTCGCGCAGCGCTACGGCGAGCAGATCACCTACGTCGAGGCCGATCTGCCGGCAATGGCCGCCCGCAAGCGCCGGGCGCTGGCGAAGCTGGGAACGCTGGACGACCATCACCAGGTGCGCGACCTCGACGCGTTGCGTGCCTCCGGCCCCGGCAGCCTGGCCGAGCTCGCCGGGCGGCTGGACCGTGGGCGCGGGCTGGCGATCGTCACCGAGGGCCTGCTCGGCTACCTCTCGCCGGAGAGCCTCGATTCGCTGTGGCGGCGTTTCGCCGCCACGCTGTCGCAGTTCCCGGTCGGCCGCTACGTCTCTGACCTGCACCTCGGCAGCGCGCAGACGCTGGAGGTTCGGGCCTTCCGGGTGGTGCTTTCGGCGTTTGTCCGCGGGCGGGTCTACCTGCATTTCTCAGACGCCGAGCAGGCGGCCGCCCAACTGCGCGAGGCGGGCTTCCGGACGGCCTCGGTCAGACCGGCGGCCCGGATCACGGGTGCCGCGGCGGACCGCGGAGCCCACCTGGCGCATATACTTGAGGCATCAACCGAATGATCAGCGCGACCATCTTCAGCGATCCCGCCTGTCCCTGGGCCTACTCCGAGAGCCCGGCGCTGCGGGTGATCGAGTGGCGCTACCGGAACCAGATCGAGTGGCGCCTGGTGGTGATCGGACTGACCGAGGACGCCTCGCAATATCTCGCGCGCGGCTACACACCGCTGCGCGGTGCGCTCGGGCAGCTCTCCTTTCGGCGCTACGGGATGCCGTTCTCGCCGGCCCCCAAACCGCGGATCAGCGCGACCGCGCGGGCGTGCCGCGCGGTCGTGGCCGCCCGGCTGGCCGATCCCGGCAGCGAGTTCGGCGTGTTTCGCGCGCTCCAGCTGACCAACTTCACCACCGCGCTCGTGCTCGAGGATGACTCAGAGCTCGGCGCTGTGCTCCGGGGCGTGGCCGGCGTCGATGCGGCGGCGATCATGGCGGCGCTGGACTCGCCCGCGGTGACCGAGGCGTACGAGCGTGATCGCGCCGAGAGCCGCACCGCCGGCGGCTCGGCGGCGCAGCTGCAGGGCAAGACCGCCTCGACCGACGGGCCCGTGCGCTTCACCGCGCCGTCGATCGTGTTCAGCGCCGACGGCACCGAGCTGACCGCGGGAGGCTTTCAGCCGGTGGAGGCCTACGACGTGCTGATCGCCAATCTCGATCCGACGCTCGAGCGCCGTCCGCCCCCCGAGACCCCGGCGCCGCTGCTTCAGTACTTCGACGCCGGGCTGACCACGCAGGAGGTGGCGGCGCTGATGACCGCCGGCAACGACGCGCCGGATCGCCGCGGGGCCGAAGCGGCGCTGATCGAGCTGGTGGCCGACGGACGCGCGATCCGTGAGCCGCTCGGCGACGATGCGGTGTGGCGCTGGCGCGCCGCGTAGCCGGCGGACACCGCACCGGCCCGGGCGCTTTCTCAGTGCCCGATCCAGCGATTGACGGCCAGCTCGCGAGCTACCGCTTCGCCGACCGTCAGCGCCTGCAGCACGGTTGTGAAGTCGACGTTCTCGGGCGTGTCGCTCATCCGGTGGTAGTTGGAGAGCGCCTTGTAGCGGTTCATCGAGGCCAGCGTGGCCGTCGGGTAACCGGCCCGAGACGGGATCACGGCGTCGGTCGAGGTGCGGGCGCGCAAACCACGGCGCACCGCCGCGCCGGCGCCCTGCGCCGCCCGCGCCACCAGGTCCCGGTAGCCGGTGTCGAAGTAGTCCTCCATGATCACCGGACCCTCACCCTCGAGCAGGATCAGCCGCGGCGAGCCGAGGGTCTCGAGGTTCAGAAACCACGTCCGGTCGCGATTCAGCGATGGGAAGTGACGCCGCGCGTAGCCGTAGATCCCGCCCTGGATCACCTCCTCGGCTCCGCAGGAGACCATCTGCACGCGCAGCCCGTCCAGCGGCCGCTCGCGCAGGCGCTCGGCGAGCGCGACCAGCACCGCCACCGCGGTCAGGTTGTCGTTGGCGCCGGGGACGATCGGGCTACGGGCGACGTCAGCGAAGGCGGCGGTGCCGATCATCGAGCCGGCGACGCCGGCGGCGAGCAGACCGCGGCGTCTGCGGGCGGCGCCCACCGCGACGCTCGCCGGCGCGGCGAGCATCGCCCACCACAGCGGCACCGAGGTGTCGACTCGTTCCAGCAGGCCCGGGAAGCGCTCGCCCACCCAGGACTGGGCGCGGTCGTCGAAGATCTGCCCGGTGGGCGCCGCATCGTGATGGGCGAGCAGCACCAGGGTCCGCTGCGCCTCGGGATCGCCACACGAGCCGACCACGTTCCAGGTCGTCCTCGGTGGCCCGATCGCGCGCCGGAACAGCCGTGGCCCGTTGGAGATGTCATCGGCGATCGCGGCCGTCGCCGCTGCCGCGGCTGCGGCAGCGAGCCGGCGGGCCCGGGGAGCGACCAGCGCCGTCAGCCCGGCGAGCGTCCCGGCGCCGGCCAGTGAGCCGATCACCCGCGCGTAGCCGTCCAGGAACAGCTCCTCCTCCACCTGGGCATCGCAGCCGGCGGCGCGCAGCCGCTGCGCGATCCACAGGGCCGCCTGCTGTTCACCGTCGGATCCCGCCCGGCGCTCGATCGGCGCCAGAGTGCCGACCACCTCACGCAGCGTCGCCAGCGCCGCCGAGTCGATCGTGTCCAGCTCCGCGCGGCCGATCGTCATGCCGCCTGGCGAGTGTCACGGCGCGGGAGGAGCGTCACGCCGCGTGCAGGTTCTCGAAGATCGCAGCAAGTCCCTGGCCGCCTCCGATGCACATCGTCTCGAGGCCGTAGCGGCCGCCGCGTCGGTGCAGCTCGCGCAGCAGGGTGGCCAGGATCCGGCCGCCGGTGGCGCCGATCGGGTGACCGAGGGAGATCCCGGACCCGTTGACGTTGACGCGCTCCAGGCCGTCGGGCAGATCCCACTCGCGCAGCACCGCGAGCGCCTGGGCGGCGAACGCCTCGTTGAGCTCGATCAGGTCCATCTGCCCCAGCGACAGCCCGGCGCGCGTCATCGCCTTGGCGGTTGCGGGCACCGGGCCGATGCCCATCGTGCGGGGCGGCACCCCGGCCACGGCCCAACCGACCAGCCGAGCGATCGGCTCCAGGCCGAGCTCGGCGGCACGTTGCGCGTGGGTGACGACGCACACCGCCGCCCCGTCGTTCTGGCCGCTGGCGTTGCCCGCGGTTACCGTGGCCTCGGGATCCTTGCGTCCCATCACCGGTCGCAGCGAGGCCAGGCTCTCCAGCGTCGCGTCGGACCGCGGATGCTCGTCGCGGCCGATCATCCGGATGCCGGTCTTGCGCTCGTGGACCTCCACCGGCACGATCTCCTCGCCGAATGCGCCGTTTTGCTGGGCCGCCACCGCGCGCTGATGGGAGCGCAGCGCGAGCTCGTCCTGCTCCTCGCGCGGGATCGAGTATTCCCGGCGCAGATTCTCCGCGGTCTCGATCATCCCGCCGGGCACAGGATGGTTGATCCCGCCGGCGGTGACCCGGCCGCGGACCAGGCGATCCTCGAGCATCGCGCCACCGGAGCGGGCTCCCCAGCGCAGCGCCGTCGAATACAGCTCGGTCTGGCTCATGCTCTCGGCGCCGCCGGCCAGCACCAGGTCCGCGGCGCCGGTCTGGACCATCATCGAGGCGTCGATCACCGCCTGCAGCCCCGATCCGCAGCGGCGGTCGATCTGCAGGCCGGGCACGTCCACCGGCAGCCCGGCGTCCAATCCCGCCACCCGCCCAAGCGCCGGCGCCTCGCCGTTGGCGTAGGCCTGGCCCAGCATCACGTCGTCGACCTGGCCGGGCGCGATCCCCGTGCGCTCGATCACCGCCTTGATCACGGTCGTCGCCAGGTCGGTCACCGAGACCTCCCGGAACATGCCGCCGAAGCGGCCGACCGGCGTGCGGAGGGGCTCGCAGATCAGCGCGTCACGCATTGGTGGGCCAGCTTAGTTGTTAGTCCAGGGGCAGTTCGTAGACGTCGAGCCGGAGTCCCGGGCGCGGTGACCAGTCACGGGCCCTGTTGCGCCGAAAACCAAGGCGTTCGTAGAGGCGGTGGGCGGCGCGCATCTGGGCGCCGGTGGAGATCACGACGCCGGTCAGCGAATCCTCGAGCGCCCGCTGGATCGCCGCCCGCACCAGCGTTGCTCCGATTCCCGCGCCCCGGCAGCCGGGCGCGACGGCCAACATCCGCAGCTCGGCTTCGTGGGCGTACCTGATCTCGGCCACCGGCCCACCACTCGCGACGTAGGTGACGCTGCCCAGCAGGCGCCCGCGCCCGTCGACGGCGACCAGAACCGCCGCTGAAAGTGCGCGGCCGGCGGCGTCGAGAAGTTGCTGCTCGTACTCAGCCGACGAGAACCCGTCCGTGCGGTAGGCGTCAGCGCACAGCTCGCCGGCTCGCTGTAGCTCATCGGCACGCGCCGTCCTGACGATCATCCCGGAGGCGTCTGCGGGGACGTACTCGGTGTCCTGCGCGAGGTGAAACAGGATCGCACCGGACTCGGCTAGCGTCGGGCTGTCGCCGAACACGCCAGCAGCCGGACCTTGTAGCAGTTGCCCGACACGGCGGAGTCATAGAGCAGCATCAGCGAGGCAACTTACTAACCTGGGCCGATGGATCAGGCGATCCGCACCGCCCCGCCGGCGATCGATGGCGCGCCGAAGGCGGACGCCGAGCCCTTCGCGCCCAGCGTGAACCGCCCGCACCCGCGCCCGCGGCTGCTGCGAACGATCGTGTTCGTGGTCGGGGCCGCCAGCCTGGGAGCGGAGATCTCGGCCGCGCGCCTGCTCGCGCCGTACTTCGGCGCCTCGACGATCATCTGGGCCAACACGATCGCGACCGTGCTGGTGGCGCTGTCGGCGGGCTACGCGATCGGCGGCCGGCTGGCCGACCGGCGCGGTGACATGGGCGGACTGTGCGCGATCGTGCTGATCGCCTCGGTACTGCTGGCGGCCGTCCCGTTCGTCGGCGATCCGTTCCTGACCCTCTCGGTCAACGCGCTCGGGTCGCTGTCGATCGGCGGCTTCCTCGGATCCCTGGCCGCGGTGCTGGTGCTGGTCGCGGTGCCGGTGATGCTGCTCGGGGCGGTGGCCCCGTACGCCAACCGGCTGACCGTCACCGCCGTGACCGACACCGGCAAGGTGACCGGCGGTCTGTACGCGATCTCCACCGCCGGTTCGCTGCTCGGCACGTTCCTGGCCGCGCTCGCGCTGATCCCGCTGATCGGGACCCACCGGACATTCCTGGTCTTCGCGGTGGCGCTGGCGCTCGTCGCCGCCCCCGGTCTCACGCGCCGGCGCTTCCTGGTCGTCCCCGCGGCGTTGGCGGCGCTGCTGGCGATCCCGCCGGCGGCGATCGGGGCCAGCGTCAACGGGGGCAAGGTGATCTACGAGACCGAGACTCCGTATCAGTACGCCCGGGTGGTGCAGTTCTCAGACGGGGTCCGCTGGCTGCAGCTCAACGAGGGGGTCTCGATTCATTCGCTGTACCGGCCGGGCAGCTATCTCACCGGCGGCTACTGGGACGACTTCCTCGTGGACCCGTTCGCGACCGGGATCGGGCCCCCGCACCGGATCGCCATCCTCGGCGACGCCGCGGGCACGATCGCCCGCGCCTATGCCCACTACTTCCCCGCCACCCGGGTCGACGCCGTGGAGCTCGACGGCGAGCTGACCAGCATCGGCCGGCGCTACTTCCATTTGCGCGGCCCGAACCTGCACTTCTACACCGCCGATGCCCGGCCGTGGCTGCAGGCCAGCGGCGCGCACTACGACTCGATCTTCCTGGATGCCTACCGTCAGCCCTACATACCGTTCTACCTGCTCACGCGCGAGTTCTTCGCCTCCGCGCGCCACCACCTGAGCCCGGGTGGCACGTTGATCGTCAACGCCGGCCACATTCCGGGCTCCGACGCGCTGGAGAAGGTCATCTCGGCGACGCTGCGCTCGGTTTTCCCCTACGTGGCGCGCGACCGATTCAGCTCTGACAACTCGCTCGTGCTGGCCAGCGTCCGGCCGCTGTCGGCGGCGCGCCTGGCCGGAGCCCGCGCGGCGGTGCCCAAGGGCCTGCAGGAGCTGCTCGCTGCCGCAGCGGGGCAGACGGGACCGGCGCTGCGTGGCGGTCCGATCTACACCGACGATCTCTCGCCGGTCGAATGGCTCACCGACCGGTCGATCATCCGCTACGCCACCGGCTCGCGCTGAACGAGGCGCCGGGGTCCCGCCTGCGGCCGGACGTCGGGGTTCCGCCGCGGCCGGGCGAGGAGGGGGCGACGAGGGGGTGCGGTATCTGACAAGCGAAAACCGCTTCTCAGATACCTCACCCCCGCACGGGACCCCGCTCCTGGATCACCCGCACGCCCCCCTTGGGCGACAGCGTTATCGCGCGGAACTGCGCCTTGGCGGGCCGGCGGGCGACAGCGCGCAGCTCGGCGCGCTCGAGGATCCGGGCCAGCACGATGCGCATCTCGGTGAGCGCGAAGCTGGCGCCCAGGCAGCGCCGCGTCCCGCCGCCGAACGGGATCCAGGTGTAGGTGTCGGGCGCGTCGTCGGTCAAGAACCGCTCGGGCTCAAACCGCGACGGGTTCGGATACAGGTCCGCGCGACGGTGGATCGTGCGGATCGAGGGGTTGATCTCGACCCCGACCGGCACCTCGTAGCCGGCCAGGCGCAAGGGCTGTTCGCGGACCACCCGCCCGATCCCGGGGATCACCGGGCGGATCCGCAGGGCCTCCTTGACCACGGCGTCCAGGTAGCGATCCTCGCGGCAACGAGCGAGCTCGAGCGCGCGCGGATCGTGGAGCAGCAGGTCCAGCGTCCAGGCCAGCCCGGTCGCGGTGGTCTCGTGTCCGGCCAGGAGCAGGGTCAGCAGCTCGTCCCGTATCTCCTCATCGGTCAGCCCGTCGCCCTGCTCGTCGCGGGCCAGCAGCAGCGCCGAGAACACGTCCTCGCGCTCGGCCAGATCCGCCTGCCCCCGGCGGCGGGCGATCTCGGCGTAGAGGATCTCATCCACGGCCCGCTTGCGGGCCGCAAACGCGCGGGCGGCGCGACGGTCTGCGCGCCCGCCCGCCAGGGTAGAGATCATCAGCAGCCCGCGCGGCCGCGACAGCGGCTGCACCATCGCCCTCAGGCGCCGGCGCAGCTCATCCTCAGCCGGGCCGGCGGTGTAGCCGAACACGCTGCGCAGGATCACCCGCAGGGTGAGCGACTGCATGCTGGCCAGCAGCGCAAACGGCTCGCCGACCGGCCAGGCGTCGATCTCCTGATCGGCGCAGGCGCGCATCGTCTCGGCGTGGGCGAGCATCCGCTGGCCGTGGAAGGCCGGCAGCAGCAGCCGGCGGTGTCGCAGGTGCTCGGCGCCGTCCAGCAGCAGCACCGAGCGCTCGCCGAGGATCGGCCCCAGCAGCGCGTTGGCCTCGCCGGCCCGCAGCTGCCCGGGCGCGCCCTTGAACACCTGCTTGACCAGCTCGGGGTCAAACACCATTACGAAGCGCTCGTCGAACAGCGTCCCAAAGGTCACGAGATCGCCGTAGCGGCGCCGGCAGGCCTCGAGAAAGCGCGCCCCGGCGAGCATGAAGCCGGCCGTCTGGACGATGCGGGGAAGGGAAGGACCGGGGGGAAGGGCGGCGTTCATCGGCGGTTTTGTCGATCGTGTCACACGAGGTCCTAACCCGATCGCCGCCGAGCCTTGCCGCGCACCGCCTATAAATCTCTCAACCGCTGTCATACCCAGGTGCGCGGACGGGGCCGACGAACATCGTCAGACCCGGGCCGCCGAGCCGGGGTGGCCGATGGGTGGTAGCGAGCGCACTATGCGAGATAACTTCTTGATCTTCGGACGCCCGACGATCGGCGACGAGGAGGTCGCCGAGGTCGTCGATTCGCTTCGTTCTGGCTGGGTCGGCAGCGGTCCCAAGGTAAACCGCTTCGAATCGATGATCGCGCAGTACGTCGGGGCGCCGCACGTCCGGTGCCTCTCCTCGTGCACGGCAGCGCTGATGCTGGCCATGGAGGTGCTCGGAATCGGCGCCGGTGACGAGGTGCTGGTGCCCGCGATGACGTTCGTCGCCTCCGCCAATGCGGTCGAGCACGCCGGCGCCACGCCCGTCCTCGTCGACAGCGAGCCGGGCACGGGACTGATCGACTTAGACGCCGCCGAGGCGGCGATAACCGCCCGCACCAAGGCGCTGATGCCGGTCCACCTCGCCGGTCGCCCGGTGAACATGCAGCGGCTGTCTGAGTTGCGCGACCGCCACGGGCTGCAGGTGATCGAGGATGCGGCGCACGCGATCGGCGCCGAATGGCGCGGCCAGCCGATCGGCTCCTTTCACAACATCGCCGCCTTCTCGTTCTACGTGACCAAGAACATCACCACGATCGAGGGTGGCGCGATCGTGACGGAGTCTGAGGCGATCGCCGAGGAGGTCGAGCGGCTGGCCCTGCACGGCCTCAGCCTCGGCGCCTGGCAGCGCTTCTCTGACGCCGGCTTTCGTCACTACGAGGTCATCAGGCCGGGCTACAAGTACAACATGACCGATGTCCAGGCGTCCCTCGGCTTGCGTCAGCTGCCGCGGTTGGACGAGTGGATCGATCGTCGCGCGCAGCTGTGGGACCGGTACGACGCGGCGCTGGACGGGCTGCCGCTCCAAGTCCCCACGGCGCCGGACCCCGACACGCGCCACGCGCGCCACCTCTACCAGGTGCTGCTCGAGCCCGACGCGCCACTGAGCCGCGACGAGTTGCTCGGGGCCCTCAACGAGCGCAAGATCGGCACCGGCGTGCACTATCGGGGGGTGCACCTGCATCCGTATTACCGCGATCGCTACGGCCTGGCCCCCGGCGACTTTCCGGTCGCCAGCGCGATCTCCGAGCGTACGCTCAGCCTGCCGCTGAGCCCGCAGGTCTCGGCCGCCGACCAGGACGATGTCGTCGCGGCGCTGTGGGAGCTGCTCTGTCCATGAGCACGTCGGAATATCGGGTGCAGCGCCTCTCCCCGCCCCGGCCGACCCTTCCCACCCGGCTCGGGTCGCTCAGCGGTGAGGCCTGGGTCCTGCTCGCCCTGATCGGAGCCGCGGTGGCGATCCGGGTCATCACGCTCGACAACCAGAGCTTCTGGACCGACGAGTCGCTGACTGCCTACGAGGCGGGACAGTCGTTCACCGCCATGCTGCACACGGTCACCAGCATCGAGACGTCTCCGCCGCTGTACTTCGTGCTGATCTGGGTCTGGGCCAAGCTGTTCGGGACGGGTGAGGTGGCGCTGCGCTCGGTGTCGTTGCTGGCCGGTGTGGCGATCGTGCCGATCGTCTACCTGAGCGCGCGCGAGCTTCTCGATCGACGCGCCGGCCTGATCGCCGCGGCCCTGGTGGTCGTCAATCCGTTCATGATCTGGTACTCCCAGGAGGCGCGCTCCTACATGCTGCTGGGGGCGCTGACCGGCGCCTCGTTCCTCTGGTTCCTGCGGGCTCGGCGTGACCCCTCGCGCCGCAATCTCGGCTGGTGGGCCGGCTTCTCGGCCGCCGCGCTGATGACCCATTTCTTCGGCGGCTTCGCGGTCGCGCCGGAGGCGTTGTGGCTGCTGTGGCTCGCGCGCGGGCGAGCCACAGCGCTCGCCGTGGGGGCCGTCGCGGCGGTGCAGGTCGCGATGCTCCCGTTCGCGGTCATCGACGCCTCGCCTTCGCGGGGCTCGGGCTGGATCGCCGGGAGCTCGCAGGTGAGCCGGATCGCGATCACCGTGATCGAATGGGGCGCGAGCAATCTGTACCGGCGCGTGACCACCGCCGAGGGGCTGATCGGCGGCGTCGCGCTCGGTCTGATCGTGGTGCTCCTGATCGGGCCGGGTGGCGACCGGCGTACCCGGCAGGCGGCCAAGGTGGCGGGAGCGATCGCCGCCTTCGTGTTCGGAGCCCCTCTCGTGCTCGGGATCCTGGGCCAGGACTACTTCCTCTCGCGCAACGAGATCCCCGCCTTCGTGCCGGTGGTGACGGTGCTCGCCGCCGCCTGCGTGGCCCCACGGGCCCGCGCTGTCGGCGCGATCCTGACGGTCGCGCTGCTGGCCCTGTTCTGCTTCACGGCGATCGACGTCCAAACGCACCCCTACCTGCAACGGCCGGCCTGGCGCGACCTGGCGCGCTCGCTTGGACCCGGCGTCCTCCCGCGGGCGATCCTCGCCGCGGGGGGCACGACCGCCGATCCCCTCAAGATCTACCTGCCGGGCGCCGGCTGGACGCAGGTGCTCAAGGCACCCGTGCTGATCCGGGAGATCGACATCGTCGGGGCGACGAAGCGACAGCGTCTGCTCGGCCCTGGCCCGGCCGCGGCGGGTGCGATCCCGCACGGTCCACACCCGAAAGGCGCGGCGGTGCCCCGCAGCGTCGCGCCGCCGGAGGCGACCCTCGTGGCCCGGTTCCGGTTCACCAACTGGATCGTGGCCCGGTTCGCGCTGAACCATCCGCGGCGGATCAGCGCCAACCAGCTGGCGCGCCTGGCCTCGCGCTTCTTCCGTCGCGCTCCGGCCACCCTGCTGATCTTCTTCCAGCGGCCCCACCGCTGAGGCACGCCGCGGGGGTTGGCTGGCGCCGAATGACCCGGCGGGCGATACTTTGCGTAGCTGTTGGGGTTATGGGTCGGCATGCCTGAACTGCGCGTCTGGCTGATAGCGGCGCTGCTGGGTGCGATGATCGCCCCCGGGATCGCCGACGCCCAACTGATCAGGAGTAACAACACGCCGTTTCCGAGTAGCCCGCTGATCACCGGCGCGACCTGGATCAGCCCGCGCTACGCCCCGCCCCGCAATCAGTCAGGAGACATCCTGCCCACGGTCTGGGCCGACGACGGAAACCAGTACACGATCATGGACGACGGCGGAACGGGTGAGCCCCCCGGCCAGCTCTGGAAGCAGTCGGTCGCGCAGATCACCGGCACGCCGCCCCGGATCCGGTTTGATCACGTCGGCGACGCCGCCCAGCCCCCGCCGGCTTCGTTCTCGCAGATCAAGCAGAATCGATCCCTCTGGAGCGGGCCGCTGGGGCCGTACTACTCCAGCGGCTTGGTGGAGGCCGGTCATGTGCTGTTCGCGACCCAGGAGAACAACTGGACCTGGGGCCAGAACGGTCTGTTCGCGGGACTGGCCGGGATCGCCTACTCCACCGATCTCGGTCAGCGGTGGATCGCTCCGGGCAACCCCTTCCCGGCTCCGCTCGGGAATCTCAGCTGGGTGTTGCGCGGCCGCGGCGGTAACTACGCCGACGGCTACGTCTACGCGATCGCCACCGAGCGCGAGTTCAACGCGAGCAAGCTGATCATGGGCCGCAGCCGCCCGGGGGTGGCTGACATGACCGATCCGGCCAAGTGGCAGTGGGTGTCCGGTTGGCGCCGCCACGACGGGCTTCCGTGGCCGGTCTACTCCAGGTCGCTGAGGGCCGCGGTGCCGATCGCGAGCTGGGCCGCGCACATCACCTACCCGCAGATGGCCTACGACGCGCCCCTGCACCACTACCTGCTCACCTTCACCCACTCCTACGCGGCGCAGCCGCCCCGGATCTGGCGCTCGGGCTCGGAGCTCGACATTCTCGCCGCTCCGCATCCCTGGGGGCCGTTCTCGTTCGTGGGCCGGGAGGTGAACTTCGGCCCGTCCAACGGCTACGACCCGGGCTTTCCGCTCAGCTGGATCAGCCGCAACGGCCATCAGCTGTGGATGAAATGGGCGGCCAACTTCGACGGTTGCGAGGCTCATCTGGACTGCTCGGGTGGTTATGGCTTCAATTACCGCCGGCTGCAGCTGACCGTCGCGGGCCAACCCGGCGCCAAGGCGGCGAACACCCAAAGCAAACGAGACGCTCGCGCTATGTACGCTCGCAGCCCGGAGAATGGACGCCAATGGCCGGTTTCCCCAACCCCGAAGGCACTGCTCAGGCGAATCGGCTCGAACTGAGCATCGTCATACCGGTGTACGCGTGCGCCGGCTGCCTGGTCGTGCTGCACGAGCGGCTGACCCGGAGCGTGGCCGAGATCACCGACCGCTACGAGCTGGTGTTCGTCGATGATCGCAGCCTCGATGACGGCTGGGGCGTGCTTCAGCGCCTGGCCCGGACCGATGGCCATCTCCGGGCGCTGCGCCTGAGCCGGAACTTCGGGCAGCACGCGGCGATCACCGCCGGGCTATCTCAGGCCCGAGGCCGCTGGGCGGTGGTGATGGACTGTGATCTGCAGGAAGCCCCCGAGGACATCCCCCGGCTGTGGGCGGCCGCCGGCGAGGGCTATGACGTGGTGCGCACGATCCGCCGGGGCCGGCGCCATCCGCCGCTCAAGCGCCTGGCCAGCCGGGTCTACCGTCGGCTCACGCTGGAGACCGATACGCGGGCCGACTACAGCTCCCTGAGCCTGATCTCGCGGCGCGTGATCGACGCCTTCTTGCGTCTGCGTGACCAGGACCGCGAGTACATGATCGCGCTCGACTGGCTCGGCTTCGACGCCACCACGATCGAGATCGCCCACGCCGACCGCCACGATGGCAAGAGCGGGTACACGCTCAGACAGCTGGTCAAGGTCGCGCTGGACGGGATGTTCTTTCGCAGCACGGTCCTGCTCCGGGTTGTGGTGCTGGTCGGGTTCGTGGTCGCGCTGACCGGGTTGGGGCTGGCCGCCTTCGAGATCGCCGACTACTTCATCGAGCCCGACAGCAGCGTGCCGGGCTACACCAGTCTGGCCGTGCTCCTGCTCGTGCTCGCCGGCTTCATCATCTCCAGCGTCGGCGTCGTCGGGCTCTACGTGGGGCGGATCTTCGAGCAGGTCAAGGACCGGCCGCTGTTCGTGATCGATGCGCAAGCCGAAGGTCCCGAGGTCAGGCTGGAACGGGAGCTCAACTCCGGCGCCCCGGCGGCGCCCGAGGCGCTTGACCCGGAAGGCGCGGATCGAGCACGTACACCTTCTCGCGTCCCCCGGGAATCGTGAACGCCTCCACCGTCTGAGCCACGTACGGGGCCATCAGCCGGTGCAGCCCCGGCTCGTCGAACCGCAGCGCGTGGCTGTCATCACCGACGCCGGGATTGGCCGCCCGCTTGCCGATCATCCCCACCAGTGGCAGACCGCTGCTGGCCAGGTTGCGGATCGGCTCGGCGATGATCACCAACTCCTCCGCGGCGGCGAGCATCTGATCCACGAGCACGCGAGGAGCGGGTAGGAAGTGGTACAGGCTGGCCTGCATGATCACCGTGTGGGCGCGCGGGAGCGGTTTGTCGGTCGCGGCCAGGTCGCGCACCAGCGCTTGCGCACCCAGGCGTTGCAGCCGGACGACAAAACGGTCGTTGACATCGACGCCGGTGTAGACGCCCGCGCGGGCCCGGAGGTGGCGCTCGTAGAGGGCTCCGGGCCCGGGACACAGCTCGAGCACCGATGCGCCGGGCCTGACCCGCTCGGCGACGACACGCATCCGGGCCGCGTAGTGGCGGCCGTACAGCGCGCGCATCAGCAGCTCATAGCCGGCCGCGCTGCGGTAGACCAGGCTGGTGCTCATCGTCGGTCGGCGCTCTGTGAGGCGGCGACCACCGGCCGACCGTTCGGGTCAAACGTCCCCAGGCCGGTTCCGTCGGGCTCTCGCCGGCTCTGCTGGGCCAGCGAATCGGGCGCCTGCAGCAGCCAGAACGTCGCCTGCACGGGGTCGGCTCCGCCGCTCATTCCAAGCAGTCGGCACATTCGCTCGACGGTAGCGCGACCGTCAGCTCCGGAGGTAAAGGGCTGCGGGCGGCATCTGTCAGAGTAATTTCAAGTTCGTCTGCGATCTTTGGACTCGTCCCGAGAAAGGCGGTGTCCCGAAATGAAGTTCCTACGCACAATCTCAACCCGCCGGCTGCTGGCCTCGATCGTCGGTCTGGTGGTCGCTGTCGGTGGCGGTACGGCGATCGCCGTCGCCGCGTCCGGGCCCGGTCCGGTTCCCAAGTCCGAGTCGCTGGCCAAGGCGGTTCACGGCGCGCTGGCCGCGCCCAAGGTGGCCGGTATCACCGCCGACATCACCTTCACCAACAACCTGATCGGATCCACCGCCTTCGCGGGCGGCAGCAGGGACCCGATCCTGCAGGGCGCCACCGGCCGCTTGTGGCTCTCCAACGACCATCAGCTGCGCGTGGAGCTGCAGTCCTCAAACGGGGATGCTCAGGTGCTGGTCAACCAGCACTCCTTCTGGGTCTCTGACCCTTCCTCGCACACCGTCTACGAAGGCACGATCGGCGCCGGCAAGACTGCCGCCGATCACGGCGCCCCCGACAAGCCGGGGATTCCGAGCATCGCCAAGATCCAGTCTGAGCTCAACAAGCTGATGTCGCACGTCGACGTCTCGGGAGCGATTCCGTCAGACGTCGCCGGCCACGGCGCCTACACCGTGCGGGTCTCGCCCAAGCACGACGGCGGCCTGCTCGGCTCGGCCGAGCTCGCCTGGGACGCGGCCCGAGGCGTGCCGCTGCGCTTCGCGATCTACGCCCGGGGCAACCCGGCCCCGGTCCTCGAGCTCAAGGCGACCAACATCTCCTACGGCGCCGTTCCGGCCTCGGACTTCGCCGTCACGCCCCCGGCCGGCGACAAGGTGGTCAAGATCTCCTCCGCCTCAGCCCACGGCGCCGGGAGCTCCACCAGGTCTCATTCCGGCCGCGACGGCCAGCGCGAGCTGACCGGTGCCTCCGCCGTCGCCGCCTCGCTGCCGTTCAAGCTGGTCGCTCCGGCCGAGCTGGTCGGGCTCCCGCGGCACACCGTCAAGGGCCTCGATTGGGGAGGCCACCCGGCTGCCCTGGTGACCTACGGCCAGAACCTCGGCGGGATCGTGGTGATCGAGCAGACCGCTTCCACCGCGACGAGCCGGGGCAACAGCGCAAGCCACGGCAACGGCTCGAGCCAGGACTCGGGCAGCGGCGGCCTGAACCTGCCCACCGTGTCGATCAACGGCGCCACCGGGCACGAGCTCGACACCGCGCTGGGCACAGTGGTCCGCTTCACCCGGGGGGGCGTTGCCTACACGGTGCTGGGCTCGGTCCCGCCGGCGGCGGCCGACGCGGCGGCCCGCGCGCTGTGAACGACGCCCCGCCCCCGATCGAGGTCCGCGGGCTGGTCAAGCGCTACGGCGAGCTGACCGCGGTCGGGGGAGTCGACCTGACCGTCCGCGCCGGTGACGTCTACGGCTACCTGGGCCCCAACGGCGCGGGCAAGACAACCTCGCTGCGGATGATGCTGGGCCTGATCCGCCCCACCGAGGGAACGGTGCGCCTGTTCGGGCGCGACCCGATGCAGGGCATCGACGCCCTGCAGGGGGTGGCGGGCTTCGTCGAGGCGCCGACCTTCTACCCGTATCTCAACGCCCGCCGCAACCTCGAGCTGCTGGCCGCCTACGATGGCCAGGGCGCGGCTGACCGGGTCGACCAGGCGCTTGACACGGTGGAGCTGACCCATCGCTCCAAGGACCGCGTGGGGGGCTACTCGCACGGCATGCGCCAGCGGCTCGGGATCGCCGCGGCGCTGTTGCGCGACCCGCGGCTGCTGCTGCTCGACGAGCCCGCCACCGGCCTGGACCCCGCGGGCATGCGCGACATGCGCCTGCTGATTCACCGGCTCGCGGGTCAAGGGATGACGGTGCTGCTCTCCAGCCATCTGCTCAACGAGGTGGAGGATGTCTGTAACCGGCTGGCGATCGTGCGCTCGGGACGGATCGTCTACGAGGGCGAGATCGCGACGCTCAAGCGCGGCGCCGGCTCCTCGTACTACCTGCTGACCACCGACGACGAGCGCGCTTTGGCCATCTGCCGGGCGCAGCCGGGGATCACGGTCGGCGCGATGGATCACGGAAGGATCACCTTCACCGCCGACGAGACCGCGGTCGCGGAGCTGTCGCAGGCGCTGGTGGAGGCCGGAGCCCTGATCCGGGCGCTGGCCCCGCAGACGGTCACGCTCGAGGACCTGTTCTTCTCCTTCACCGAAGGGGACCAAAGCCCGCCGCCGGCGCAGCCTGCCCCTCCGGCCGATCCCGCTCCCCGTCAGACTGCGGCGCGCTGATGCCGTCCGCCGTAAGCACGGCCGCCACCACCGAATCGCCCGGGACCACCCGATCGCCCGACACGACCAGATCACCCGGCACCGCGACCGTCTACCGCTGGGAGCTGTTCAAGCTCCGCCACCAGAAGCGCACCTACCTCGGCCTCGGCGCGTCGATCCTCGTCCCGATCCTGTTCACGCTGGCGATCCACTTCCAGCATCACCAGCGCGGCGGGGACTTCGCCTTCTCCTCGTATCTGGACCGCAGCGGGCTCGCCGTTCCGCTGGTCATCCTGCTGTTCGGCGCGGTCTGGTTGTTCCCGCTGATCACCGCCCTGGTGGCCGGCGACATCTTCGCCTCCGAGGACCACAACGGCACCCTGAAGACGATCTTCACGCGCTCGCTCGACCGCGGGCAGATCTTCGCCGGCAAGGCGCTGGCGGCCACCACCTACGCGGTCGTGGCGATCCTGCTCTGCGGAACCGTCGCGGTGATCGCGGGCAGCCTGCAGTCGGGGTTTCACCCGCTGCAGAGCCTCTCGGGGACGATCGTCTCGGCCCCCAAGGCGCTCGAGCTGGTCTACGTCAGCCTGCTCATCTACCTGATCCCGATCGCCGCGATCGTCTGCATCGGGCTGCTGCTGTCGACCGTCACGCGCAACAGCGCCGCCGCCGTCGTCGGCACCCTGATGATCTCGCTGCTATTCCAGCTGATCGGCATCCTCCCGGGACTCGGGAGCCTGCAGCCGTATCTGCTCAGCACCCAATTCAACGCCTGGCAGGGGCTGCTGCGCACGCCGATCGACTGGGCGCCGATCATCCAGGCGGTCTGGGTCAGCGCGATGTACGCGGTCCCGGCGATCGTCGCCTCGTTTCTGGTCTTCATCCGGCGCGACGTCGCCGGGGGTTAGCCAACGGCCGGGGGTGCATCGCGAGCAGACCCCATCGCGCCGCCGGACGACCTGCGCGAGCGGGTGCTCGTCGTCGACGACGATCGGTCGCTGCGCCGGATGCTCGAGCGTACGCTGACCGCGGAGGGCTTCGAGGTCACGGTCGCCGCCGACGGAGGCGCCGCGCTGCTGGCGGCCGAGCGCGCCGCGCCGGACGTGATCGTCCTGGACGTCGCGATGCCGGCGCTCGACGGCCTGTCGGTCTGCCGGCGGCTACGGACCAAGGGACTGCCCACCCCGATCCTGATGCTGACCGCGCGTGATGCCGTCTCAGACCGGGTGGCGGGCCTGGAGGCCGGCGCCGACGATTACCTGGTCAAGCCGTTCGCGATCCAGGAGCTGATCGCGCGGCTGCGGGCGCTCACCCGCCGGGGCCGATCGCCCGAGGCCCGTCTCTCCTATGCCGACCTGGTGCTCGACGTCAGCGCCCGAACCGCGTCCCGCGCGGGCGCCACGGTCGACCTGACCGGCCGCGAGGTGGCGCTGCTCGAGCTGATGCTGCGCGACCCCGGCCGACCGGTCACCCGCGAGCGGGCGATCGACGAGATCTGGAACGGCGCCGCGGCGGCCAATGTCGTCGACCGCTACGTAACCCGTCTGCGGCGCAAGCTCGGCGATCCGCCGTTGATTCGGACGCTGAGGGGCTCGGGCTTCGTCCTGCGCGCCTGAAGGGGTGAGGTCGGAGAGGCGTCAGGTCGTCAAGGGCATGGAGTAGATTTCTCTGGTATGCCCTCCAACGAGCTACAAGAGACAGCGAACGCGCTCGTCGCCGCGGGGAAGGGGATCCTCGCCGCGGACGAGAGCGGTGGCACGATCAAGAAGCGCTTTGACTCGATTGGCCTCGAGTCGACGGAGGAGCATCGACGCTCGTATCGCGAGCTGCTTTTGACGACGCCGGGCGTGGAGGAGTACATCAGCGGCGTCATCCTGTTTGACGAGACGATCCGCCAGTCGGCCTCGGACGGGACGCCATTCGCAAAGCTGCTCGCGTCAAAGGGGATCATCCCCGGCATCAAGGTCGACCAGGGCGCCAAGCCGCTGGCGCTGGCCAACCGCGAGACGATCACCGAGGGCCTCGACGGGCTGCGGGCGCGGCTCGAGGAGTACCGCGGCCTCGGCGCGCGATTCGCCAAGTGGCGCGCGACGTACTCGATCACCGACGAGCTGCCCAGCGACTACTGCATCTGGTGCAACGCGCACGCGCTGGCCCGCTATGCGGCGTTGTGCCAGGAGGCCGGGATCGTCCCGATCGTCGAGCCGGAGGTCCTCCAGGACGGCACCCACACGATCGAGCGCAGCTATCACGTCACCTCTCGCGTTCTCCGGGCGGTCTACACGGAGTTGTTTGACCAGCGCGTCGAACCAGCCAGCACGCTGCTGAAGCCGAACATGGTGCTCTCGGGCTATGAGGCGTCCGACCGCGCCGGTCCAGAGCAGGTCGCCGAGTGGACGCTCAAATGCCTCTCCGAGCATGTGCCGGCCGCCGTGCCCGGGCTCGTCTTCCTCTCCGGCGGCCAGTCCGACGAGGACGCGACCACCCACCTGAACGCGATCAACGCGACGAAGGGGCAGCCCCCGTGGGAGCTCTCGTTCTCGTATGGTCGCGCGCTGCAGGCGCCGGCGCTGAAAGCGTGGTGCGGCGGACCGGAGAACGTCGAGGCCGGCCAGCGGGCGTACTCCCACCGCGCGAAGATGAACGCGGCCGCGCGCAGCGGAAGGTATGCGCCGGAGATGGAGCGGGAGGCTGTCGCGGCCTGACCGCCTACCGCGGCCCCTCCACCGACGTCGGCCCCCCGGTCCGACCGCGCTCCCCGGCCGTCTCGTAGCTCACTGACCGTCAGCGCGACTGCAGCAGCGCGTGCACCCCGTCCTCTGGCACCGGCCGGCTGAACAGAAACCCCTGAGCGCTGTCGCATCCGAGCTCGCGCAGATGGGCCAGCTGCGCATCGGTCTCGACCCCCTCGGCGAGGACGCTCAGCCCGAGCGCGTGGCCGAGCTCGACCAGCGCCCCGACGATCGGCGCCTCGCGCGGCTCGCGGCCCAGGCCGGCCACGAAGCTTCGGTCGATCATCAGCGTGTCCACCGGCAGCTGACGCAGGCTGGCCACCGAGGAGTGCCCCTTGCCGAAGTCGTCGATCGCCAGCTTGACCCCGATCTGGCTCAGCGTCCGCATCCGGGAGGCCAGCTCGGGATTGTGCTCGACGGTGTCCTCGGCGATCTCCAGGCACAGGACGCCGGGATCGACCCCGCGGCGGGCGATCGTGTCGTCCAGCCGGGCCGGCAGCTCGGAGTCCTGGAGCTGGCGCGCGGACAAGTTGACCGAGATCGTCACCCCAGGCCGAGCCTGGCGCCAGCGCCCGACTCCGAGCAGCGCCTGTTCGAGCACCCACTGGCCGATCGGCACGATCAAGCCGGTGTCCTCGGCGATCGAGATGAACTGCAGCGGCTCGATCAGCCCGCGCTCGGGGTGCTCCCAGCGCACCAGCGCCTCGAAGCCCAGCAGGCCGGTCTGACCGTTGAGCGACACCCGCGGCTGGTAGTGGACGCGCAGCTCCGAGCGCTCCAGCGCCCGGCGCAGTTGCCCCTCGAGCCCGAATCGCTGGGTCGTCCGGCTGCGCGCGGTCTCGTCGAACACCTCAAAGCGCGCCCCGCCCATCTCCTTGGCGCGGTACATCGCGGCGTCGGCCTCGCGGATCGCCTGATCGGGCGAGACCGCCGGGTCAGAGACGATCGCGATGCCGATGCTGACCGCGATCGAGCTGTCGGCGTCGTCGACCACCGTGCCCAGGCCGGCCGCGTGGTGGATCCGCTCGGCGATCAGCACGGCCTCGCGCTCGCTTCCGAGCTCCTCGAACAGGAACGTGAACTCATCGCCTCCGAACCGCGCCACGGTGTCCATCGGGCGCAGCATGTCGCGGAAGCGCTCGGCCAGCGCGGTCAGCAGGTGGTCTCCGGCCGCATGGCCCATGGAGTCGTTGATCTGCTTGAAGTCATCGACGTCGAGGAACAGCACCGCCACCGGCCGGCCGGTGCGCCGCGAGCGGTCCAGCGCCACGCTGAGGCGGTCGATGAACAGAGCTCGGTTGGGGAGCGCGGTGAGCGGGTCGTGCAGCGCCTGATGGGCGAGCTGCACCTCCGAGCGCTTGCGCTCGATCGCGTATCGGACCGCGCGGGCCAGCAGGGCGGGGTTGAGCTCGGACTTGAGCAGGAAGTCCTGCGCTCCCGCCTTGACCGCGGCCAGCCCCGTCTCCTCGTCGGCCGGGCCGGAGAGCACGATGATCGGGACGTCCGGCGCGGCGATGCGCAGGTGCTCGAGCGCCATGATCGGCTCTCCGTCCTGGCGCGGAACGTCGAGCAGGACGCAGGTGGCGCCGTGATCCAGCAGCTCCCGGGTGGCGTCGGCGAACCGCTGCGCGTGGGCGACGATCAGGCCCTGGGTCCACGCGGCGCGGAGCATCTCCCCGATCAGCATCGCGGCGCGGGGGTCATCCTCCACCAGCAGCACCCGGGCGGGCGCCCCCAGCTCCTGGACCACAGAACTCCCTCCGTGTCGCTTTGGAGTATCAGGATTGGTCAGAGATGGTGCCCTTTGGTGATGTAAACACACCTTTCGCCGGCATGACAGCCCGAGGGGTCTGAGTGCGAGTCCTGAGAACACTGCGCGCGCGGCTGGCGATCGCCACCGCGGCCTGCATCCTGATCGCCGTGGTCGTGTTCGCGGTGGTCACGGTGCTGCTCGTCGAGCACCAGCTGCGCGCCTCGCTGGACTCTGCCCTGGGCCAACGCGCGCAGGCCGTCGCTCAGCTCGCCGTCTCGGCCCCCGCCGTGCTCACCTACCCGGGCGCGCTCGAGGGCTCGGGCTCGAGCCGTCAGCTGGCCGTGGAGGTGATCGACGCCCGCGGACGGATCGTCGCGCGCTCTGAGACCCTCGGCGCCCGGCTGCTGCCCCAGGACCGCCTCGCGCTGGCCGCCCGGCGCCAGGGGGCGACCGGCGTGCAGGACATCGAGTTCGACGGCCGCCCGTTCCGGATCTACGCGGCGCCGATCGCCCAGGCCGGAGGACCGGCGGCCGGGGGCGCGGTGCTGGTCGCGGCTGACACCTCAGACATTCAGCACACGATCTCGAGCCTCGGAGTGACGATCGCCCTCAGCGGGGCCGCGATCGCCCTGCTGGCGGTGATCGCGGCGGCCGTCCTGACCCGGCGGGGGCTTACACCGCTGCGCCGCCTGGCGGGGGCGGCGGGGGAGATCGAGCGCACCGCCGACCCGTCACGGCGGCTGCCCGATCCCGCGACGCGAGACGAGCTCGGACAGCTCACCGGGGTGCTCAACCGCATGCTGAGCTCGCTCGAGCAGGCCCGCGCCGGCGAGCGACGCTTTCTGGCCGACGCCTCGCACGAGCTGCGCACGCCGGTCACGTCCCTGCTGGGCAACGTCGAGTACGCGGCCCGTCACGGCGCGGATGCCGAGGTGCTCGATGACCTGCGCCAAGACGCCGCCCGGCTCGCCCGGCTGGTCGATGCGCTGCTGGCACTCGAACGCGCGGGCGAGGCCTCGCCGGTCGTCACCGTGGTGGCGCTCGACGAGCTGGCCCGCGCGGCGATCGCCGAGCACGACACCGAGCGCGTCAAGGCGGCCCGGCTGGACGCCGCTGCGGTCTCCGGCGAGGAACCCGCCCTGCGCCGGGCGGTGTCCAACCTGATCGAGAACGGCCTGGTGCACGGCCCCGCGGGCGGTGCGGTGACCGTGTCGCTGGTCGTGGCCGACGGCCAGGCCCGGCTCACCGTCAGCGATCAGGGACCCGGACCGGACCCCGCCGAGCGAGAGCACCTGTTCGAGCGCTTCTGGCGCGGCGCGCGGGCCACGGCCCGGCCGGGGGCGGGCCTCGGGCTGTCGATCGTGGCGGCGATCGCGCAGCGCCACGGCGGTGCGGTCACGGTGGACGGCTCGGCGTTCGTGGTGGCGCTGCCGCTGGCGGATGACTGAATTCTCATACCACTCTTACGCAAAAGTGATCCACTCCAGGCAGGCTCTGACCATGGCGGACAAATCTCATCCAGGACGGCGACTCGCTCAGCTCGACCGTGACGCCGCGCTGCGACGGGTCGGCCGGGTGCGCGGCCTGACGATTCTCGGGGCGGGCGCGCTGACCGCGGCGCTGGCCGGAGTGGTCTCGGCGGTGGCGCCCGGACACACGCTCCGGGGCAAGACCGCGGTCGCGGCGAGGCCGGGCGCCACCGCGGCACCCGGACTGCGCCGCGCGTCGAGCACCCCGCGCCTGCCGCCGCCGGCCGTCGCGAGCCAGCTCGGCCTGCAGGCGCCCGGCAGCGCACCCCAGGCCCCGGCCGCCGCGCCTGCACCGCAGGCCCAGCCGGCCCCCACCCCGGTGGCGCCCCAGCCGGCGGCTCCGTCGAGCGGCGGAGTCGTGTCGGGAGGGTCGTGACGGAGTCGGCCAGCTTCCCGGCGCTGGGGAGCACGGCCGTGGTGATGACCTCCGGCGGCGCTGGCCTCGAGCCCGCCGTGGCCGCGGTGCGCGAGGTGGTGCAGGCGATCGACCTCGCCTGCTCGCGCTTTCGCGACGATTCCGAGCTGACCGCGCTCAACCGCGCTCGCGGTCAGACCACGCGGGTCTCGCCGCTGCTGCTCGACGCCGTCGGCGCGGCGCTGCGCGCGGCGCAGCTGACCGATGGGGCGGTCGACCCCGCGCTCGGGGAGGCTTTGACCGCGCTGGGTTATGACTCCGATTTTGATTTGGGTTTGGACGGCCGGGGCGCGGAGCGTCCCGCGGGTGCGGTCGGGTCACCGCGGCGCCGGGCGGCGCTGTCGCTGGCCGCGGTGGCGGGCTGGCGCACGATCTCAGTCGACCGGCGAGCCCGGACGGTCGGCTTTGCCGACGGCGTGAGCCTCGATCTCGGCGCCACCGCCAAGGCGCTCGCCGCCGATCGCGCGGCCGAGGCCGCGGTCGCGGTCGTCCAGGGCTGTGCGGTGCGGGCCGGCGTGCTCGTCAGCCTGGGCGGCGACATCGCCACCGCCGGCGAGTCCCCGGCGGAGGGCTGGCTGGTACGCGTCACCGACGATCACCGCGCCGGAGCGCACGCCCCCGGGCAGTGGATCACGATCCGCGGCGGCGGCCTGGCCACCTCGAGCACCGTCGCGCGGTGCTGGCGCACCGCTCACGGCGAGACCGTCCATCACCTGCTCGATCCGCAAGACGGACGTCCCGCCCGGACCGGATGGCGCACCGCGAGCGTCGCCGCCGCCAGTTGCCTGGACGCCAACATCGCCTCCACTGCCGCGATCGTCCGCGGCCAACCGGCGCTGGCCTGGCTGGCTGAGCAGGAGCTTCCGGCGCGGCTGGTCACCGACGCCGGGGCCGTCGTGCACGTCGCCGGCTGGCCGGCGCACGGGGACGATCTCCCCACCGAGGACGCGTCGGCGATCCCGGTCTCGGCGTGACTGAGTCGCTCGCCTCGATTGGCCCCAGCGCCTACTGGTACCTGGCCCGGGGGACCGGGGTGGTGGCGCTGCTGCTGCTCACCGCGAGCGTGGTCATCGGGGTGCTGGGCGCGTTGCGCTTCTCGGCCCGGCGCTGGCCTCGGTTCGCCGTCGACACGCTGCACCGCGACGTGTCGCTGCTGGTGATCGTGATCCTGATCGTCCACATCGCCACCAGCGTGCTGGACTCCTTTGCCCCGATCGCCTGGACTGACTCGGTGATCCCGTTCGCCTCGAGCTACCGGCCGCTGTGGCTCGGGCTCGGCGCCCTGTCCTTCGACCTGTTGCTGGCGATCGTGGTCACCAGCCTGGTCCGCCGCCGGCTGGGCTACCAGCGCTGGCGCGCGGTGCATTGGCTGGCCTACGCCAGCTGGCCGGTGGCCGTGCTGCACGGGCTCGGAACCGGCAGCGACACCAAGATCTGGTGGATGCTGGCGCTGACCGTGGCCTGTGTGGCCGCGGTGCTCGCCGCGGTCCTATACCGGGTCACGCGCGCGGCGCCGGGTGCTGCCGGGCTGCGGATGCCGGCCACCGCGCTCAGCCTCGCCACCCCGATCGGGCTGGCCGCGTTCACGCTCGCCGGCCCGCTGGCGCCGGGATGGGCCGCGCGGGCCGGCACCCCGGCCAAGCTCCTGCCGCACCGGAGCTACGTCCGGACCACGCCGGCCACGGGTTCCGCGCCGGCCGCGGGTTCTACGCCGGCCGCGGGTTCCACGCCGGCCGCGGCGCCGGTCTCGGCCTTCTCGGCCACCCTGACCGGGCGTGTCAGGCAGGTCAACGAGGCGAGCGGCGCGATCGTCAACCTGTCGCTGCGCCTGCACGGCTCTGAGACCGGGCGGCTGCGTGTGCGCCTGGGCGGCACCCCGATCGCCGGCGGCGGCCTGTCGCTGACCGGTAGCCAGGTCGATCTGGCGCTCGACGGGCAGCCCGCGGTGCTGGCGGGACAGGTCGGGTCGCTGCAGGGCACCGCCTTCGCGGCCCGGCTGCGCGAGGGCTCGGGGACCGCGGTTGACGTCCAGGGCAACCTGCAGATCGACAATCAGACCAGCAAGGTCACCGGTCGGATAGCCGTGACGCCGGTCGGGAGCGGGCAGTGAGCCTTCGGCCCGCGCCCGGCGCCCTGCCTGCGGCTGCCCGGGCGCACGTCCGGGGTCCTGCCGGGCTGCCCCGGCTGCTCAGCGGCCTGGATCCGACCGGCGCGCCGATGACGCTGGCCGAGCACGAGGCCGTCCACGGCCCGCTGCCCGGCCTGGCGGGCGGCGAGCTGATCGCCGCCGTCGAGCGCAGCGGCCTGCGCGGCCGCGGGGGGGCCGACTTCCCCACCGCGATCAAGCTGCGGGCGGTGTCCGGACGGCGCGGCGCGACTGCGCTGATCGTCAACGGCTCAGAGACCGAGCCGGCCAGCGCCAAGGACCGCCTGCTGCTCACCCGCCTGCCCCATCTGGTGCTCGACGGGGCCGTGCTGGCCGCTCGTGCGGTCGGCGCGGGCGAGGCGATCGTCAAGCTCGGTGACGGGACACCGGCGGTGGTCAGCGCGCTGGAGGGGGCGATCGCGATCCGACCCGAGGAGGAGATCCCGGTGCGGGTGGTCGTCGGACCCGGGGGCTACGTGACCGGCGAGGAGACGGCCGTCGTGCGCTTTCTCGCCCACGGGGTCGCCAAGCCGACGTTCGTTCCCCCGCGCCCCTACGAGCGCGGTCACCGCGGCCGGCCGACGCTGATTCAGAACCCCGAGACGCTCTGCCAGCTGGCCCTGATCGCCCGGTTCGGAGCCGACTGGTTCCGCGAGCTGGGCAGCGCCGCCGACCCCGGCTCGGCGCTGGTCACGATCTCCGGCGCGGTCACCCACCCGGGCGTCTACGAGCTCGCCTTCGGGACCCCGATGACCGATCTGCTGGCCGCGGCCGGCGGCCCGTCTGAGCCGTTGCAGGCGCTGCTGATCGGCGGCTACTTCGGGACCTGGGTGCAGGCCGAGCGCGCCCTGGCCCTGGCGCTGTCACGCGAGGAGCTGCGTTCGGTCGGCTGTGCCCTGGGCTCGGGGGTGCTGATCGCGCTGGGCGACAGCGCGTGCGGGCTGCACGAGAGCGCCGGCGTGATCGACTACCTGGCCAACCAGTCCGCGGGGCAGTGCGGACCCTGCGTCCACGGCTTGGCGGCGATCGCCGATTCGGTCTGTGCCCTGGCCGACGGCGTCGCCCACGAGCGCGAGCTCGAGCGCCTACTGCGCTGGACGGCCGAGATCCGCGGGCGGGGCGCCTGCCACCATCCCGACGGCGCGGCTCGGTTTGTCGAGAGTGCGCTGCGCGTGTTCGGTTCAGAGCTCGAGCTCCACCGGCGCGAGCGCTGCACCGCCCCGTCGGCCGGGCTGCCGCTCGGCGCCGGCGTCGGTGCGCCTTCTGAGCTCGCGTCTGGGGGCGCGTCTCGGGGCGCGCGACGATGACCGCGCACCTGCGGGTCAACCCGATCATGTGCGAGGCTCACGGCCTCTGCGCCGAGCTGCTCCCCGAGCTGATCCGTCTCGATGATTGGGGCTATCCGATCCTGGACGAGTCCGAGGTGCCGCTCGAGCTCGAGCGACTGGCGCGCCGGGCGGCTGATGCCTGTCCGACGCTGGCGCTGATCCTGGAGCAGCGGCCAGACTAGCTTAGCTAGAGCAGGATCGGAGGTCCCGGAAGTTTCTTGCCGTCGTGTCCGATCGCGACGGCGCGGGTGACTGGCTCTTGCGGAGTTGTTCCGAGCAAGAAGAAGCGGTCGACACCCACGGGCCTGATCCAGTCTCGCTGATCATTGACCAGACCAAGCTTGCAACGTCCGGGCGCGGCCGATCGTCACACGAATATCGCGACTTGAGCTGCCACCGAGCTTGTGAAGGCCGAGAGGGCGTCAGCGCCCAACCCAGATGCGGTATGAATGGCGATACCCCCACCGCCCGTTCCCATCCAACGGCGGATCATCGGCAGGAGTTTTGCGTCCTCGTGGTGCAGCGATGGGTCAATCGAACGGGAACAGCCCGACGGTCGGTTCCGCGAAGAACAGCGTTGACCCAAAGCGTTGATGGCGCCACATGGCTAGCCCCATTTTCCGGAAAGCGCCGGACAACCGGCATGAGAGAAGGGAATGAAAGAGTCCTACGTCGAAGATCCAGCGAATCACGACGGCCCCGAGTCATGCGTTGGCGACCCGTGAGGGCGCAG
>JAABUJ010001206.1_pt1 | contig 39591 bp, 35 predicted proteins | sample 5559131 | NCBI WGS metagenome assembly JAABUJ01 (sample SAMN10711875, study PRJNA513366) | rock metagenome | isolation source: Antarctica rocks | place: Antarctica: Victoria Land, Mt New Zealand nord | collected 2016-01-07 | reverse complement strand
GCTCGACGGCGTGAAGTTCAAGGACGGCATCAAGGTCACCGAAGACGACACCACAACGCAGGACGAGAGGGTCGCCGCCTGATCATTCTTCATTGCCAAATCCACAACATTTGACAATTGCTCTCGAGGAGCCAGTGTCATCTTCTGCGACAGCCAGGAGGATCTGCGACGCGTCGACGAGGCGATGAACCAGATGAGCGCACCGGGCGGTGGGGGCTCGCGACTGGGCGTTGAGATGTACGAGGTAGCAGTCGACGAGCAGCCCTCCTAGCACGGGCGGGGCCCGTAGCTGAGGGACGTGTTCGCCTCTCCTGCAGAGGCTGCAGCTCTGTCGCGAAAACGGGGGCGCCAACCGTGCCGGTACGCCGCCTCCGCAATGGACAAGAGGGAGGCGCGCCGCTTTCGATGGGCCGACTGCTGGGTCGTCGCCATCGGGGTCATCTGAGCGGCGCTGCTGCTTTGCGGTGAGATCGATCCGAAGCAGAACTTTTGAGACGGGTTGGATACGGTCGCGAGATGGCCGGCTGGAAGGACGACCGCATTGGCTCAGCAGACCGCGGCGAGAACCCGATGGTGATTGCCCGGATGCGCAGTGGGTTTGCCGTGATCGGCGACACTCAGCACCTTCCGGGCTATTCGCTGCTGCTCTGCCAGGATGCCTCGGTCAACCACCTGACCGATCTCGACCAGGCACGCCGGGCCGAGTTTCTGTTTGACCTCGCACTGGTCGGCGAGGCCGTACAGCGCGCGTGCCACGGACATGGTCTGCGGCGCATCAACTACGAGATCCTCGGCAATTCGCTGGCCTGGCTGCATGGACATGTGCATGCCAGATATGAGTGGGAGCCCACGGACAGGGTCGGGCGGCCGGTCTGGTGCTACCCGCCGGCTGAGCGCTATGACCCGGCGGTCGCTTACAGCGACCGCCACCACGGCGATCTCCGGGCAGCTATCACCGCCGAACTCACGCGGCTCGTCGCGACCGCCTATTAGCTACAGGAGCGAGGCGAGCCCTCGGTGCCGGAGTGCTCCTTGGTCGCCATTCCGGCACTTTCGGGGAGATGGCCGCTTCCGGCGGGATGCGGCACTTGGGGCGCGAGCGCTCCCGTCGCAACGCGAGCGTGCGGCCCGTGGCGCACTCGGCCGTAAAGCAGGCGTCGGAGCATCTGTCCGAGTCGCGCTTCTCGCCGGATGCAGGGCTCAACTCACGGCGGTGGGGAATTGGGCGTTTGCGTAGGCAGACTCGGGTGCGCTCGGACCTGAGATTGGCGACGAGCAGGGCGAGCAACCCATGTGGTTCCGCGGCCCTGCTTTGCCCTCGCCGGGAGTGCGACCCGGTCCGGCCAGACTTCTGGTCTCGGGCCGGGCGCAGCCGTCTGGGCGAGAATGCCGGAACGGTGACGAAGCAGGGCTCGGACGTAGTGCCGCAGAGTCCGCTTTGACCCGACCGTCAGCAGGGAACCTGCTAGCACACGGATCGACGGGTGATCGCAATCCGTACGAAGCAGGCCTACAACGGAATCAATTTTCCGGTCACATCGCGCGGGCAAAGCGTGTCGACGAGGTGGCTGCCGCATCCCGATGAGTTGGTCATTTTATCCGGGGGTGACGGAAGCCGTTGAGGGGCCATCTGCGTAGGCAGGATTTGTTTGTGGCGCCTGCGCGGCAGTCAGCAGGTGGACGGCGCCAGACAGCTCCCGGCGAAATTGACCAGGCGACTCGCTCCGAGGTGGGGCCATTCTGCCTTTGAGAGATTTGGCCTCACGTCAGCTCGTTGCCTCCGTCTGACGCTGCCCTCATCGCATCATGCGGCGAGGTCGATGCCGGTCCGCCGGCGTACGACGCGACTGCGCGAGTCTCGAGAGGTCACCGGTCGGGCTCGCTGGGCGGACTTCCGCCACCGTCAAACCGGCAGCTGCCCACACCTGCAGCGGAGACCGTCTGAAGCTCCGGATCTGAGAAGACCAGCGGTCAACGGATCAGGTCTGCCGTTTGCCGGCACGAATCCGACGTGCGACTAAGTGTGCCGCCGCGACTACCTCGTCAGCAAGGGCGCTACGTGCCACATTGTTGACCTCTTCCACCGGAAAGGTCAACGCCACGGCGGCCACGGGATAGGAGTTGTGGTCGGGGACCGCCGCGGCGACCGACGCGAACCCGCGGGTGACCGAGCCGTTCTCGTAGGCGACTCCGGCCCGGCGGGTGTCGGCCAGAAGGCGACGGAGGGCGGTCAAAGAGGTGGGACCGGCGTCGGTGCGCCGGGCTAGGTCGTGGCGCGAGGGCCACAGCGCGCGAATGTGCCCGGGGGGAAGGGCGGCGAGCATCGCGATTCCGCTGGCGGTCAGGTGAGCGGGCAGGCGCACGCCGACCTCGGTGACCAGGCTCGGCCGTTCCGGAGCTCGCTCCTCCAAGAGGTACAGCACGTCGCGCCCGTCGAGTCCCGCGAAGTGGCCGTTCTGGCGGGTTCGGGAGACGAGGCGCGAGAGGAATGTCTGTGCGATCCACCTGAGCGGCTCCTGACGGGAATAGGCGGATCCGAGCTCCAGCGCCGCGGTGCCGAGCCCGTAGCGACGGTCCTGGGTGAGGTGCACGACGAAGCCCCGCTCCCGCAGGACGGCGAGCTGGTGGTACACCGTGGAGCGCGGAAGGCCCAGCTCCTGCGCGATGACGGCGGCGGGGACCGGCGCCGCCCGGCGCCCGAGCAGACGCAGGATGTCGAGCGCCTGCGCGGCTGCGGGGACGTTGCTCACAATGCGAGTGTCTCAGACTCCAGACAGTTTGCGCTCCGATCCAAGGATTCTGGGGAGGTCATGCTCTTCAATGGGCCGATGAGCGCTGAGGCTACGGTTACCATCGGTGAGACGGCCCCGTCGAGGGGTGAGGTCGTGGCGGTGGCTCGCCACGGCGCGCCCGTCCGGCTCTCGGGAGGGGCGTTGCGGGCGATCGACGCCGGTCGCGCCGTCATCGACGCTCTGGTCGAGGACACGAGGCCTCACTACGGTGTCTCCACGGGGTTCGGAGCGTTGGCGATGCGCCACATCCCCGCCGGCCGGCGCACGCAGCTGCAGCGGTCGCTGATTCGCAGCCATGCGGCGAGCACGGGAGCGGAGGTCGAGGCGGAGGTCGTCCGCGCGCTGATGATGCTGCGGCTCTCGACGCTCGCGACCGGTCATACGGGGGTGAGGCGGGAGACGGCTCGCGCGTACGCCGACCTGCTGTCATCGGGGATCACGCCTATCGTCCGGGAGTACGGCTCGCTCGGCTGCTCGGGGGATCTCGCGCCGCTCGCTCACTGCGCGCTGGCGCTGATGGGCGAGGGCGGGGTACGCGACACCGCAGGCGTGGAACGGGGCGCGGCGGAGGCGATGCGCGATGCCGGGATCGCTCCGATCGAGTTGGCCGAGAAGGAGGGGCTCGCCCTCATCAACGGCACCGACGGGATGCTCGGCATGCTGATCCTCGCCATCTCCGACCTGGAGTCGCTCCTGAAGCTTGCTGACGTCACCGCGGCGATGAGCGTGGAGGGGCTGCTCGGCACCGACGCCGTGTTCGCCGCTGACCTTCACGAGCTGCGCCAGCAACCGGGTCAGATCGCCTCAGCGGCCAACATCCGGGCGGTGCTCGCCGGCAGCCCGATGGTTGCCAGCCATAGAGGCCCTGAGGACACCCGGGTGCAGGACGCCTATTCGCTGCGCTGCGCGCCCGCGGTCGCCGGCGCGGCGCGGGATACCGTCGCGCACGCAGTCGCCGTGGCCGAGCGCGAGCTTGGGGCCGCGATCGACAACCCCGTCGTCACCGCCGATGGTCGCGTCGAATCCAACGGCAACTTTCACGGTGCTCCCCTGGGCTACGTGCTTGACTTCCTGGCGATCGCGGTTGCTGACGTCGCGAGCATGTCCGAGCGGCGGACCGACCGCTTTCTCGATCCGACGCGCAGCCACGGGCTGCCCCCGTTCCTGGCGGCGGATCCGGGGGTCGACTCCGGCTTGATGATCGCGCAGTACACGCAGGCCGCGCTCGTTTCCGAGCTGAAGCGCCTCGCGGTTCCTGCGTCTGTCGACTCGATCCCGAGCTCGGCGATGCAGGAGGACCACGTGTCGATGGGCTGGTCGGCGGCCCGGAAGCTGCGGCGGGCGATCGATGGCCTCGCCACAGTGCTCGCGATTGAACTGCTCACGGCCGCTCGAGGCATCGATCTGCGCGCCCCGCTGCGGCCCTCGGAGGCGACGGCCGAGGTGCTCGCGTGCGTGCGCTCAGTCGTCGAGGGACCGGGCAGCGACCGGTTCCTCTCGCCGGAGATCGAGACCGCCGCGCGTCTCGTCTGCTCCGGGGAAGCGGTGGACGCCGCCGAGCGAGTCGCCGGTCCGCTCCTCTGAGCGCCCGCCGAGGGCGGATCCTCAGGCCGCGCGTCGCAGTAGCGCGGCAGCCGCGCTGCGCAGCTCGGCGACGGTCGTGACCCCGAGCAGGGCCATGCTGCGCCGGAGCTCGTCGTGGAGCATCGCTAGCGCGGCATCGACGCCCGGCTCGCCGGCCGCCATCAGACCGTAGAGGTAGGCGCGGCCGATCGCCCCGGCATCCGCGCCGAGCGCGAGCGCGACCGCCAGATCGAGCCCGTGCCGGATCCCGGAGTCAACGACGATCGTCGGCCCGTCCCCGAGGGCGGCGCGTACCTCGGGAAGCAGCTCGACCGGGGGCACTATCCGGTCGAGCTGTCGGCCGCCGTGGTTGGAGAGGTGGACGCCGTTGGCGCCGACCTCTATCGCGGCGCGCGCGCCGGACGGGCCGAGCGCACCCTTGACGAGCAGCGCGCCTGGCCACCGGCGACGGATCTCGGCGATGTCCTGCCAGCCGACGGCGGGGTCGAACTGCGTGGTCATGTTCTCGATCGTGATGCCGGCGCCGGAGGCGACGCCGGGCGGCGAGTTGGCAAAGCTCAACGCCGGGTGCCGCAGAACCCCGGACCAGTAGACCGGCTTGCGGGCCACCTCCAGCAGCGTCGTCGCTGTCAGCCGCGGGGGGATCGTGAGGCCGTTGCGGACGTCGCGGATCCGGAAGCCGGATACCGGCGCATCGACGCTCACCTCGAGCACCCGATAGCCAGCCTGCCAGGCCCGCTCCACGAGCGACCATGTCATCCCGCGATCGCGCCACACGTAGAGCTGAAACCAGAGGTAGGGATGGCCGCTGCTCGCCACCTCCTCGACGGACGTCGAGGCGACGGTGGACAGCCCGTAAGGCACCCGCGCGCGGGCCGCGGCCCGCGCGACCGCGAGCTCGCCGCCCGGGTGGATCATCCTCGTGTAGCCGGTCGGCGAGCAGACGAGCGGCAGGCCGATCGGCTGCCCGAGCAACGTCGTCGTGAGATCGACGTGCGATACGTCCCGCGGACCAGAGGGGACGAAGTCCCAGCGGCGGAAGGCGTCGAGGTTGCGCTGTAGGCTCAGCTCCTCGTCGGCCCCTCCTTCCACGTAGTCGAAGACCGGCCGCGGGGTCCGGTTGCGGGCCACCTCGCGCAGGTCACGGATCTGGTGGCAGCGGCGCAGCCGGCGGCGAACGGGGTCCCACTCCGGACGTTCAAACGCGATCAGCTCCGCGAGCTCGCGCGGCTTCATGATCTCACGACGACGGCCGCAGAGGCGCTGGACACGATCGCCAGCGGCAGATCGACCGCCTCGATGCCGCGGAGATCGGGATGACTACGATTTAGATGGACGGTGAGGCCAGGATCCCAGCCAAGGCTGCGGTGACCGGCCCAGCAGAGCTCGCTCCACAGATCGCCCGTCACGGCCATCAGGCCGGTGCGGAGCTCGCGCTCCCGGCGCGAACCGGTCTCGAGCTCTCGAGCCTCCTCGAATGGATCTATGCGCGCTTGCGAGTCGCTGCCGATGGCGATCGCTACGTCGGCCTCGGCGTAGCTCATCGCCGGAAAGTATCCGTCGCCGAGGTTGCCCTCGGCGGTCGGGCAGGAGACGACGGTCGCGCCGGAGCGAGCGAGCCGGGAGACGTCGTCGTCGGAGACGTGGATGCCGTGGATGACGCTTGCCGACGGGCCGAGGAACCCAGTCCGGTCGAGCAGCTCGATCGGTGAGCATCCGTGTTCGGCGTCGCATTCGGTCAGCTCGCGCCGCTGCTCGTGGGCGTGGACGTGACGGACGATGCCGTGCTCCTCCGAATAGCGGGCGATCGCGCTCAGCCAGCTCGCCGGCACGGCCCGGACGCTGTGGGCGGCGATCCCCACCTCGACTCCGTCCGTGTCGCTCACCCAGCTGCGCAGCGCAACGACGCGCGTGAGGAACGTCTCCACGTCGGGGTCACAGAAGCGCCTCTGGCCGCCCTCCGCGGGCCGATCGGTGCCGTCCCACCCGTTGCGGTGATAGGCGGCGGGGATCATTACGATCGGCATCCCAGCGGCGCGCGCGCCGTCGATCACCGCGAAGGCCATCTCGTTCGGCTCGGCGTACGGCGAGCCGTCCTGCTGGTGGTGGAGATAGTGAAACTCCCCGACGAGGCCGTAGCCGGCGCTGAGCATCTCCCCGAAGGTCTGTTCGGCAAGCGTCCTCATGCGCTCCGGCCTCAGCTCGCCGGCGAGCCTGAACATCTCGGTTCGCCAGGTCCAGAAGTCGTCGCGGTCGGTCGGCGCAAGCCGCTCCGCCCGACCGCGCAGCCCGCGTTGGAAGCAGTGCGAGTGGACGTTCGGCATCGCCGGGATCTCGACTAGGACGGCGCTCATGCGGCTCCAATTAGTGCAGAGAGGGTCCGTTTGATCACGCGCACCCCGATCTCCCCGTCCTCTAGGTCGATCGCCTCCTGCGGCGAGTGGCTGATGCCCGTGGGATTGCGGACGAGGACCATGGCGGCGGACGCGTGCCGCGAGGACCCCAGCGTCGTGACCGGCGAAGCAGACGGCCTCGGGCGCCGGGGCTCCGAGCAGCTCGCCGGCGGCCCGCTGCAGCTCGCCGCGGACGGTCCTCGAGAGTGCGCGGCTGGGGGAGCGCGACGCCACGCCGAAGGCGCCGTCGAAGCGGCCGCCGCCGCGGACGCTGTCAAGGTGGGAGCCGACCGCCCACCACGGCGGCGGTGTGGCGGGATGCGCCCACAGGTCTCCCACGGGGTCACGCGTGGAGATCACCGCTCGCTCGGGCTGGGCGCGGAACCATTCGCGCTCGACGCGGTCGGTGTCCGTCCAGGCGAACCGGTGGACGCCATTCGCGTGCGCGCCGATGCCCTCCAGGTCCGCGAGCCGCCCGGCAAGGCTCATCGGGAGACCCGCCATTCATTGTCGGGGCGGATGTGGGCGATCTCGCCGCTCAGGATCACGATCGCCACCGGGTTGTGACCGAAGCGGTACGGGATGGCCTCGATCGGCTCGTCGAGGATGAGGACATCAGCCCGCTTGCCGACCTCCAGCGAGCCGAGCTCCTGCGAGCAGCCGATCACCCAGGGCGGCGTTGAGCGTACAAGCCAGCAGTGCCTCGAGCACCGTCCAGCCGTACCGGCGAACCGCCAGACCGATGATGGTCGGGATCGAGAGAACGGGAGAGGTACCCGGGTTGAAGTCGCTGGCGAGGGCGCAGATGGCGCCCGCGGCGGCCAGGGCCCTCGCCGGCGCCACCCGCTCGTCTCCGAGGAACTCCGCGCCCGGGAGCAGCACGGCGGCGGTGTCGGAGGACGCGAGCAGCGGGATGTCCTCCTCGGCCATGCAGGCGAGATGGTCGACGGAGCGCGCGCCGAGCTCGACGGCCACGGGAACGGAGCGGTTCGTGCTGAACTGCTCGACGTGCGCGCGCAGCGCGAGGCCGTGCCGACGGGCGAGCGCCCCCATCCGGCGCAGGTGGTCGTTGCCGAAGGCGACGCTCTCGACGTAGATGTCGAGCGTGTCCGGCGGCCCGGCGGTGAGAAGGTCCGGCAGGGCGGCGTCGATCGCGTCAATCCAGGCGTCGGCGTCATAGCCGTCCGGGACGGCGTGAGCGAGGAGCGCCGTCGAGACCGTCGATTGCGCCACCCGTCCGCCCAGCGCGCGGGCGAGCTTCAGGGCCCTGCGCTCGGCCGCCACCGACAGGCCATATCCCGTCTTGCCCTCGAAGGCGGTGGTCCCGTGGGCGAGCATCTCGGCGGCGGCGGCCTGGGCCTGGGCGAGGATCTCCTCGTCGCTTGCCTCGGCGAAGGAACGCGCCGAGGAGCGGATCCCTCCGCCGGCGCGGGCGATCTCCTCGTAGGTGACGCCGGCGACCCGCGCTCCGAACTCTCGCTCGCGCCACCCCGCGAACGGCAGGTGCGTGTGACAGTCGACGAACCCTGGCACGACCGCGCAGCCTGCCGCGTCGATCCGGATGCGGGCGTCGGAGGATGTGCTCAGCGAGAGGATCCGCCCCTCAGCGATCGAGAGCTCGCCGGGCCCGCTGTCCATCTCGGCCGCGCGATCATGGCGCAGGTGGGCGAGCCCGGACACCGCCGGGCGCAGCACCTGCGCCGCATGCTGCACCGCGATATCGCTCACGCTCAGGCGGGCTCGGGGTCCAGCATCGGCATGCGCACACCGGTGGAGCGCGCGAACTCGACGGCGCGGTCGTAGCCGGCGTCCGCGTGGCGCACGACCCTCATTCCGGGATCTGCCCGCAGCACGCGGCGGATCCGTTGGGCCGCGAGCTCCGTCCCGTCGGCGACGACGACCTGTCCGGCGTGGATCGACTTGCCCATCCCGACGCCCCCACCGTGGTGGACGGAGACCCAGCTTGCACCGCATGCGGTGTTAATCAGGGCGTTCAGGATCGGCCAGTCGGCGACGGCTTCAGAGCCGTCCCGCATCGCCTCCGTCTCCCGCTCCGGGGAGGCGACCGAGCCGGCATCGAGATGGTCGCGGCCGATGACGATCGGCCCCTTCAGCTCGCCGCTCGCAACCATCTCGTTGAAGCGCCGTCCCGCCAGGTCGCGCTCCCCGTACCCGAGCCAGCAGATACGGGCCGGCAGCCCCTGGAAGCGGACGCGCTCGCTGGCGAGGCGGGTCCACCGTGCGACGCTCTCCTGGTCACCGAACAGGTCGAGGATCGCCTCATCGGTGCGATAGATGTCCTGGGGATCGCCGGAGAGGGCGACCCAACGGAACGGGCCCTTGCCCTCGCAGAACAGCGGGCGGATGTACGCCGGGACGAAGCCGGGATACGAGAACGCGTTCGCGTCCCGTGCTCGCGCGCGAGTCCCCGCAGCGCGTTGCCGTAGTCAAACGCCTCCGCGCCCTGGCGCCCGAGCTCCCGGATCGCGCCGACATGGGCGACGGCGCTCTCGCCGACCCGCGCGAGGTACTGCTCAGGGTCCGAGCGACGCAGCTGCTCGGCCTGCTCGACCGTGAGGCCGGCCGGGATGTAGCCGTTGAGGGGATCGTGAGCCGAGGTCTGATCGGTGACGACGTCGACATCGGCGTGGCGGCGGGCCAGCTCCGGGAGGATCTCACTCGCGTTGCCGAGCAGGCCGACGGAGAGGGTCCGCCCCGCCTTGGCGGCATTCCCGAGCCGGGTGAGGGCGTCGTCGAGGTCGGTGGCGCGCTCGTCGAGATAGCCGGTGTTGATCCGGCGCTCGATGCGGCTGAACTCGACCTCGATGCAGAGCGCGGTGCCGCCGCACATCGTCACCGCCAGCGGCTGGGCTCCGCCCATGCCCCCTAGGCCCGCGGTGACGACGAGCCGGCCGCGGAGCGAGCCGTCGAAGCGCTTGCGCGCGATCGCCGCGAAGGTCTCGTAGGTCCCCTGCAGGATGCCCTGACTACCGATGTAGATCCACGAGCCGGCCGTCATCTGCCCGTACATCATCAGCCCCACCGCGTCGAGTTCCTGGAAGTGACGCCACGTCGCCCATTGCGGGACGAGGTTAGAGTTGGCGATGAGCACCCGCGGCGCCCGGTCGTGGGTCTCGAACACCGCCACGGGCTTGCCCGACTGCACGAGCAGGGTCTCCTCGTCCCCGAGGCTCGTCAGTTCGCGGCGGATCGTCTCGTAGCTCTCGCGGTTGCGGGCGGCCTTGCCGATCCCGCCGTAGACGACGAGCTCCTCCGGCTTCTCGGCGACATCCGGATGGAGGTTGTTCTCCAGCATCCTCAGGGCGGCCTCCTGCTGCCAGCCCCGGCAGCGGCGGTCGGCCGAGCCCAGCGTGCGACGGTTGCCGTGCGAGCTCACGCGATCGCCCCCTGGAAGTCCTCCGCGGCGATCGACTCGTCGCGGATGGCGCTCAGGACCTGGCCATGCAGGGCCGCGAACTCGGGCGAGGAGACGGTGTGCAGAGACCGCGGCCGGGGCAGGTCGATCGGGATCTGCGTCTTGATGCGCCCTGGCCGGTTGGTCATCACCACCACGCGGTCGGACACATACACGGCCTCCTCCACGTCGTGAGTCACGAACAGGACGGTGAGTCGGTGCTGCTCCCACACTCGCGTGAGCAGCTCCTGCATCAGCTGCCGAGTCAGGGCGTCGAGCGCCCCGAAAGGCTCGTCCATCAACAGGATCTTTGGCCTGTAGGAGAGCGCGCGGGCGATCGCAACTCGCTGCTTCATGCCGCCGGAAAGCTGGCTCGGGTGCGAATCGGAGAACTGTTCGAGCCCGACGAGCTGAAGTTGCTCGCGAGCCCGCTCTCGACGCTCAGAGCGATTCAGGGGCTCCTCACGAAGCGCGAACTCGACGTTCTCGAGCGCCGTCAGCCACGGGAACAGCGTGTAGGCCTGGAAAACGACGCCGCGGTCGCGACCGGGCCCCTCGACGAGCTGCCCGTCGACAAGCACCTGCCCAGCCGTCGGCTCTTGCAGCCCGGCGACGATCGACAGCAGAGTGCTCTTGCCGCACCCGCTCGTCCCGACCAGTGCCACGAACTCGTTGTCGGCGAGCTCCAGGCTCACGCCGTCGACGGCCAGAACCGTTCCGCGCCGTCCCACAAACTCCTTGCTTACGTTCTGGATCTGCACCTTGCTTTCGGTCATCGCTGTGCCCCCGTGTAGCGGTACATGACTCGCCCCAACGCCTTCATCATCTGATCGAGGACGAGCCCAAGAATGCCAAGAACGATGATGTAGCCGATGATCAGGTTCGTCTCCAGGTACCGCTGCGCGGTGACGATCCGATAGCCGAGGCCCGAAGTGGCAGCGACGAGCTCCGCGACAACGAGCCATGTCCACGCCCACCCCAGCGTCACCCGCAGGGAATCCCAGATCTCCGGCGCGGCGCTGCGAGTGATGATGCGGAGAAGGATCTGGCGGTCCTTGAGCCCAAGGGTCCGGCCGATGTCGACGAAGTCAAGCGGAACCCGCTTGGTGTTGTCCATGATCATCAGCACCTGCTGAAAGAAGGTGCCCATGAAGATGATCACGAACTTCTGCGTGTTCGCGACGCCGAACCACACGATCGTCAGCGGAACGAACGCCACCACGGGCATGTAACGGATGAAGTCGACGAGCGGCTCGATCGCCGCCTCCCACGCACGAAACGTGCCGATCAGCAGGCCGAGCGGAACAGCTAACACGCTCGCGATTAGGAACCCGACCATGATGCGGAACACCGACACACCGGTGTCACTTGCGAGCTGTCCGTTGTTCCACTGCTGGACCAAGCTGTTCCAGACACTCTGCGGCGACGGCAGGAACAGCGGCTGCTCCCAACCCGCCGCCGTGATCAGCCACCAGATGCCGAGCAGCAGCAGGAAGACTGAGGTGGCGATCAGGATGAAGTTGCGCGTGCCGATCCGCCCCCCGATTCGCAGCGACTCAGGGCGGCGCCGGCGCCGGCGCAGCAGTGGGGCGGCCTCGGCTGTCTGGCTCGGGGGCATAACTGCCCCCGAGCCGGTACCGAGCTTGTCAGCGGAGCTCGCCATCCCTCATCCCTTCGCCGCCGCCGCCACAAACTGCGGCTCTATGTCCGAGGATGGATCGACTTTGCGGCTCAGCAGCCCTGCTGACAGCGCGGCGTTCATTACGTCGATCGCAGTCTTGTGAGCGAAGCTGCCGCTCAGGGCCGAGGAGTTCTGCGGAATCGAGTACAGCTTGACCCCTGAGAACGAGGAGGCAAGTGAGGCCAGCGTGGCGCCGTCCGCCTTCGCGATGATGGCCTCAGCCTGCGTGCGATGGGCGTTGTAGAAGCTGATCGCCATGTTCCAGGCCTTCATCAGCGCGAGCACCTGGCCCGGCTTGCTGTCAATCATGTTCGTGCTGGCGACGAGCACATCGGAGACGAGACCAGGATCGGCACCCGCGACGTAGATACGCTTGAACCCCTTATTCTGGGCCAGCGCAGCCGAGATGTAAGGCTCATACGTGACCGCTGCGGACACCTTCCCCGCGGCAGCCGCCTCTCCCGCCGCGGAAGCGTTGGTCGGAACGATCTTGATATCGCTCGGGCTCATGCCGTTGGCCTTCAGCGCGTAATGGATGAGGATGTCACTCGTAGTTCCCTGCTCGTAGGCGACGCCTTTGCCCTTCAGGTCCTTGATCGAGTTGATCGGCGACTGGGCGATTACCGCATCCGCGGTGAGACTCTCGTCCTCCAGCAACACCATCCGTCCCCCGACGTTCTGCTGTTCGAAGCGCAGCGCCGTCTGGGTCGGCATGTTGGTCACATCCGTGTTGCCGGAGGCGAATGCGGCTTCCCGGTCGGCGTCGGTGTTGAAGTTGACGATCTTCACGTCGAGGCCGAGCTGCTTGAAATAGCCCTCCTGCTGGGCGATGTACCACGGGCCGTAGCCGATCCACGGCTCGATCCCCATCTTGATGACTCCTGACTCGGCCTTGGTCGGGATCGACGCCGCACTGACCTTCTTCACTGTCGTCGATCCACTCCCACATGCCGCCACCGCCAGGGCCACCGCAGCGGCCAGTGCGCTGGAAACCGACCTGCGCTTGGTACCGATCCTCATGATTGACCTCCTCGGGGGCCGTTGTTGTCAAGTCGCGCTTGCACCGCAGCGGCGTGCGCGGGAAATCCTTCGTGCTTCGCGAGGGCCAGGATCGTGGGTGCCATCTCCCTGAGCGCGTGCGGCTCCGCCTTGGCAAAAGACATGCGCTTCAGGAAGGTTTCTGCGGTGATCCCGGATGTCACCCGCGCGAAGGCACCCGTCGGAAGCGCGGCGGGCACGCCGAGGACGTAGTTGGCGGCGGCGATGGGGGTGCACTGCCCGATCAGCAACTCACCCGCGTTCTGCAACCGCGCGACTGTGGCCTGCTCGATCTCGGGTCTCACGACAAGCTGCATGTGCTCGGCGGCATAGGCGTCCGACACCTCGATCGACTCATCGAGGTCCGTTGTCAGGACGCATCCGCCGTTGGTACCGAGAGCGGCCTCCGCGTAGGAGCGTCGGGGCTCGGGTAGCGTCTCAAGCTGCCTGGCGAGCTCCTCCTGGACCGCGTGTAACAGCTCCTCCGAGCTCGTCACGAGTACCGACGATGAGTCCGGGCCGTGCTCTGCCTCGTTGAGCAGGTCAGCGGCGAGGAGGACGACATCGGCGCTGTCGTCGGCAAGGATGAGGCTCTCCGATGGACCGCATAGCATCTGCGTGTGGCAGCCGAATTGCTGGCACTGAATCTGCGCCGCCTGCACCGGCGGGCTCCCGGGACCGACGATCTTGCGTACGCGGGGAAGAGTCTCGGTGCCAAACGCCACCGCGGCGATACCGGCCGGGCCGTTGGCTCGAAAGACGTTATCGATCCCGAGTTCCCGGGCAATGCACAGCACGGCCGAATCGACCTCTCCGCCGCCGCCTGGAACGGGCGGCACCACAACCGCGATCTCCGGCACGCCGGCGACGACGGCCGGAGTACCGAGCTGTGTCAGGACCGACGGAAACGAGCCCTTGCCACTGGGGATGAAGAGCCCCGCGCTGGTGATTGGCGTGAGCCGCTCGCCGGCGATCAGGCCAGGCCGGATCTCTGTGCTCCACTCGCGCTCCCGCGTCGCATACTCGTTGAACGCCCGAATATTGGCGATCGCCTCACGTGCGGCCCGAAGCACCTCCGTGGCCAGGCCCTCGCGCGCACGCTCGAACTCCTCGTCCGAGATCCGCAGCTCTCCGGCGGGAACCTCACAGCCGTCGAACCGCTTGAGCGCACGCACCACCGCCGCGTCACCGTGCTCGCGAACGTCCTCGACGATCTCTCTAATCGACGCCTGCAGGGCCGGATCGAAGATCTTGTCGATCCCGCGGTTGAGGAGCCGCCGTTGGCGACTGTCATCTGCATCGCGCCAGCGAATAACCGCAAGCGGCTGGACCTCGCTCTTAGACACTACGACCTCCATCGATCGAGACGACCGCGCCACTCATGTAGCCAGCGTCGGAAGACAGCAGGAAGCACACCAACGCGCCGACCTCTTCCGGCGTGCCGAAGCGGCCTGCCGGGACATCGGCGAGCAGCCGACTCGCTGTCGCCGCGTCTTCGAGGTACGGCTGTGTCATTGGCGTGGGGATGTAACCGGGACAGATCGCGCTGACCGCGATTCCCACCGCGCCTAGCTCCAAGGCCATCGTGCGGGCGAGTGAGATGACGGCCGCCTTCGACGCGTTGTAGTCGGCGAACAGCCGCTCCGGGCGCAGCGCGTTCACCGAAGCGTTGAAGACGATGGCGGAGCCGTGGCCCATCACGCTTGCCGACGCGCGAGCGAACGAGAAGGCTCCGATCAGATTGACGTCGATCACGCGGCGGAAGTCCTCAGCGCTGAGCTCAAGGACGCCTCGCCCGGCTCCGTCTATGCCGGCATTAACGAACGCACCATCAAGCCCATCCATGGCCTCGGCGGCCTCGGCGACCGCACGGTCGACCTCGACCGCATCTCTGACGTCGCATGGCGAGCCACCGACGACGCCGTCGAGCTCCCCGAGCGCCCGCTCGACGGTGTCGGCCCGGCTTCCGGTGATCCAGACGGAGGCGCCCGAGCGAGCGAGCCGCGCGGCGCAGGCCGCGCCGATACCACTGGTGGCTCCGGAGACGATGACGCGGCGTCCGTCCATGTCAGTCGAGCGTGCCCTTAACGCCAGCCGTCATGCCGGCTCGGAGCGGATTCGGGCGCAGCGCGGCTCGCAGTGCGCGCGCGAAGGCGCGAAAGCCAGCCTCCCAGGCGTGGTGGGGGTCGCGGCCGTTCTCGTGGAGGTCGAGCTGGATCGTGCAGCGGGCACCCTGGCTGAATCCCTCGAAGAACGCGACGAGGTCGACGGTGAGAACGTCCTCCACGCGTTCAAGGGCGCTGGCGCCCGCGCGGGTCACGAACGCGTTGGAGCGCCCCTCAAAGGACACCTGGGAAAACGCGCTCGCCTCGTCCATGACCCCGTGGCTCTCACCGTTGGATTCCACGCCGTCGGCGATCCGGTCCCTGATCACCTGACCAAATGCCGCCCCGAGGGCCAGGCCGGTGTCCTCGATGACGACGTGCATCAGCCGGAAGGTCTTGACCTCGTAGCTGGCGTCGATAACGAAGTCGCCGTACCAGCCGGTCATCTCGAGCATGTGGTCAAAGAACGCGAGCGTCGTCGCGAGCGTCGGCAGTCGCCGCGGGCCGAAGTCGACGGCGGTCCTCACCGTCGCCTCGCGGCTGTCGCGCAGCGTCTCGTAAACGTCGCTGTTGCGCGTGACGGTCATGCCCGAATAGGCAGTCATAGGACCTCCTTGAGGACGGTGCGGAGCTGCGCCATTGCAGCGGGGGCGCCAACCGAGACGCGCAGCCATCCTGGCAGCCCCAGATCGGCTCCGTCACGCGCCATCAGACCGGCCCGCAGGAGCGCATCCTGGAGCAATGCGACGTCGGGAACCGCGAAGGTAACGAAGTTGGCCTGGCTGGAGAAGAACCTCACGCCGAGCTCGGTCAAGGTCCGCTCGAGCCGCGCCCGCTCGCGGCGGATGAGCAAGACCGTGTACTCGCGCCAGCCTGCGCTAGCCACGGCCGCCTCCGCCGCCGCGATCGCCAGCGCGTTGACATTGAACGGCGGCTTGATCCGGAGCAGGGCGTCGATCAGCTCCGGGGATCCGATCGCGTAGCCGATGCGAAGCCCCGCTAAGGCGTAATCCTTGGAGAAGGTCCGCTGCACGACCACGTTCGGGTGGCGCTCCACGAGCGCCCGGACCGCGGGGCGCCGCTCCGGGTCGAGGTAGGCGCGGTAGGCCTCGTCGAGGACGACCAGGCACGTGGGGGGCAAGCCGGCGATGAACGACTCGAGCTCGTCGGGCTCGACGGCCACGCCGGTCGGGTTGTGTGGGGTCGGAAGCCAGACCACCGACGCCTGTTCAGCCTGCTCGGCCATCGCCGTCAGGTCGTGCCCGCCGTCGGCCTGGACCGGCACGAACACGGGCTCGCCGCCGTGCAGGCGGGTGACCAGCTCCTCGACCTGGTAGCAGGGATCGGAGAGCACCACGTTGGCCCCGTCCTCGACGAACAGCGCCGCAAGCAGATAGCAGAGCTCGTCGCTGCCGTTCGCCAGCACGATCTGGTCCTCTGCGACCTGCTCGAGCCGGGCGATCGTCCGGGTCAACCTCCCCGCATCGGGATACCTGCTGACGTCGCTGATCGCGGCGAGAACCGCGTCGCGGACGCCGGGTGCCGGCCCCAGCGGTGACTCGTTGGAGGAGAGCTTTCCGCGCGCGCTGACCGCCGGGCGCCCAGGGCGGTATGGACGCAAGGAGGAGACCCGCTGCTGCGCGAGCGCCGGAAGACCGATCACGGACACACGATCACCTTGGCCCCGTCCGGCTGCTCGAGCTGCGCTCGCACCATCGTCGGCAACTCGTCGATGGCGATCGCATCGGTGATCACGGGCTCGTAGCGCCAGCCGTCCGCAGCGAGTAGGGACACGGCGCCCGGCAGCTCGCCGACGAAGGCGTTGCTGCCGACGACGGACAGGCTCTGCTCCACGAGCACCGACGGCGTCAGCTCGGCGGTGCCCTCGCCGAGCGCCAGCAGGAGGACCTGCCCGCGCGTCCTCGCCAGGCGGATCGCTTCGGCAACCGAGCCGCGGTAGCCAGCCGCGTCGATGACCGTGTCGAACGCTCCCGTGGGAGCGTCCGCGGCCGTCGAGCACGTCATCGCGCCGAGCGCTCGGGCGAGCTGCGCGCGCAGGCCCGCCGGCTCTGCGACGGTGATCTGCGCCTGCGGGAAGCGCCGGCGCAGCTCGATCTGGACGAGTGCGCCGATCGGCCCGTGACCAAGGATCGCCACATTCTCCGGCTCGCTTCGCAGATGCGACAGGGCGTGGAGGACCACCGCCAGCGGTTCGGCGAGCACCGCCGTGGGCGACTGGAGCGAGTCGGGGACCACGTGGAGCATCCTCGTCGGCAACACACAGTGGGTGGCGAAGCCCCCGGGGCGACATTCGCCGACGAACCGGACGTGAGTGCAGCGGTCAACAGCGCCGGCGAGGCAATCCGGGCACGCGCCGCACGCCACGCGGGAGTCGGCCACCACGTGAGCGCCAACCTGCAGCGGACCGTCGCCGGCGACATGCTCCACCGTGCCGTAGATCTCATGTCCGAGCGTCGCCGGCCACTCCTCGACCCAGGCGCCCGTCCTGAACACGTGGAGGTCGGAGCCGCACAGCCCCGCCCACTGGACGCGAACCACCGCCTCCCCGGGCAGGGGATCGGAGAGGCAGCGCCTGCCCAGGGCGATCGTGAGGTCACGCTGCAGCATGAGCGCGGGGATCGTCCGCTCGCTCATCGGACGAGGCTCAGCACGCTCGCGTCCTCCTTAAAGCCCAGGTGGCTCGACAGCCGTCGGCTCACGTCGAGCACCAGGGAAGCCAGCAGCTGCACGTCGGCAGGCGAGCGCTGAGCCGAGACATATGTCGCGCCGAGCGCTGCCACCGGGATGGCCTCGTAGGAGAACACCGGAGCCGCCATGCACGCGATCCCCGGGGTAACCATCTGATCTTCGTGCGAATAGCCCAGCTCGCGGATGTGGGCGAGGTCGCGGAGGAGCGCGTCAACGTTCGACGGCCCGCGGCCGGTGCGGCGGACCATCGGCTGCTGCGCATAGAGAGCGCGCACCTGGTCCTCCCCGAGTTCGGCAAGGATCGCGCGGCCAACCGCCGTCAGGTGAGCCGGAAGGCGCACGCCCACCTCCGTGACCAGTTTCGGCGCAGGACCCGACGCCTCCTCCTTGTCGACGTATAGGACCTCAGTTCCATGCAGCATCGCAAGGTGCGAGGTCTCACCGGCGCGCTGCGTCAACTCCACGAGCACAGGACGGCCGAGGCGCCGGAGTGGCTCCGCCCGCAGGTAGGCCGAGCCGATCTCGAACACTGCCACCCCGAGTCCCCACGCCCGCTCCGCCTCGTAGTAGGTGACGAAATTCCGCGCGCGCATCACGTTGAGCAGGTGATGCGCGCTGCTCTTGGGGATCGAGCATTCGCGCACGATCGTCATCGTCGGGACGGGTCGCGTGTGCCGGGCGAGCAGCTCGAAAACATCGAGGAGTCGCCCGGCCGACTTGACCGTGCTGCCGCCGCTAATGTCTGGCATACAAGACCTTCATCCTCTCTGGTGCACAGTCTGCAGGGGACGGCAGCGATGCGCAACTGTGCCGGCGCCGAATCCGTCCCGCACGCCAGACACCCTCGGCACGTGCCGAAAGGTGGTGCCACCTGCTCAGTTGCCGGAGGTCAGGAGGCGGCCGTTCTTGGCGAGGACGTAGAGTCGGCGCGCCGCCCAGACGGCTTGTCCGTCGCCGATCCGGCTTGGGTACGTGGCCCGCAGACAGAAGTCTCAGGCGAAGCCCGACTGGCTGCCGCTGCCGCGCAGATCCGGCACTCTCAGCCACCCCGAAAAGCCCGTTGGAGACTTTCTCCTCTCAGCTAGATCCAGCAGCTCTGGCGTGGCCCTGCTTTGGTTCGGCGACGAGCATCTCGACCGGCGCCGACGGCGCCCTCGTTTGCGCGGAGAGCTGGGCGGGTGGCGTGGTCGCCGCCCCGCCCAGTGTTCGACCTAGAGGTTCGGTCCGAGACCGGCGGTGGCCGGGATTACCGGGGCCGGGCGCGAGTGGACGGTGTGGATGATCTCCGAGCTGTCGATCCCCTGGAGGTAGATCGACGTGATGCCGAGGTTCGCGTGTCCGAGCTGGCGCTGGATAACGACCAGCGGCACGCCTTCATGCGCCATCTCGACAGCGTGCGCGTGACGGAGTTGATGTGGCGCGAACCGCCGCCGCACCCCAGCCCGGGCTGCGGTGCGCCCTAGTTGCTTTCGCGCCGAGGATGACTCCCAGTGCCGACCGGCGGTCGCGCCGCGCATCACACACAAAAGCGCGCCGACCGGCAACTGACGCCGAACCGCGATCCACGGCTCGAGCTGTGACCAGGCCCAGCGATCCATCCCCACCTCGCGACGACGACCGCCTTTCCCGCGGCGTACCAGGACCGCGCCCCGCGACGCGTCAAGGTCGGTCTCGGCAAGATCAAGCGCCTCACCGATCCGTAGGCCTGCCCGCCACAAGATCACGATCAGCGCCCTCAGCCGGGCGCCGTCGGCGCCGTCGCCGGCAGCGCGCATCACCGCGATGATCTCCTGCACCGTCGGTGGGTCAGCCGGATACCGCCGGTTTTTGTTTCTTGGAGCACGACCCTCATGAAATCCCGGCATCGTGACCGGCGACCGGAGATGACCGGCAGCGTCATACGGAACGGATTGCATCTCGCCCTCCTCGGGACGTTTGATAGAGCCGCTCCATGGTCCATCCTCACGTGGCACGTCTCGCCGTAAGCGGGGCCGGGACGACGGCGTGCAATCGGCCTACGGTGCCTATGCGGCGTCGCCCGGGTCGAACGACGACGCGCCGCATCTTGCGGCCGAACCAGGCGAACACGCACACGTCTGGAGTGCGATCGACAGCATGGGAACGTGCCTCGGTGGAGGCAACCGCGGTGTGGGTCGATCGGAGCGGCGGCCGCCTAGCAGGCGCGCAGCGCTGCGAAAGGTCGTCGCGTGAGGCAGGTCTCCCGGCAGGCGAACGTCGAGACCGGCCGCGTGTTGCGCCAGTCGACACCTGAGCCAGGCGACTGCGCCGAGCTGCCAGGCACAATGACTCGGTGCCGACTAAGCCTCCGCGAACAGCCACGGGATTCCCGGACGACGATGATGATGACCGATTCCGCGGCTTCGCGGAGATGATGTGCCGTCTCACTGACCCGATGCGCGCGATCCGCCAGCAGCAGGAAGCCACGCGCCGTCTCACTGACCCGATGCGCGCGATCCGCCAGCAGCAGGAAGCCACGCGCCGTCTCACTGACCCGATGCGCGCGATCCGCCAGCAGCAAGACGTCTGGAGGGTAGCTTCCGGCGGGGCAGCCGCGTTGACGAGCGACCCGCTGTCAAGTTGGCGACAGCAGCAGAAGGCGTTGCGGACAGTGATCCCGTCGCTGGCACGCTGGCGTCTGGATCTTCGGAGCGCACTTGATCTTCCCGTCTTCCCTGTGCCACCTAGAAGTGCTCACCTCGGGCGGCACGGCGGCCGATGCGGTCGCAACGGGGAGTGCTCCGAGCACCCCTGTGCTCTTGGTGATTGCCGCAATTTTCTGCACGGCAGAGTTTGCCCTGTTGCTCTCGCGGCCCGGCGGTCCGGACGGCGGGTGATGGAACAGTGCCAGCAATGCGGGATAGCGGTGCTCGCAGTTGGGCGGAGTGAGAAGTCCGGGTCAGGCATGCCGACGGATTCTTTCCGTTGAATCCGAGGGGCCGGCCGAGATGCGAAAGTGATCGTTCAGCAGCGTCGTCGGCCCTCTCTCGGCACAGCGATCTGGCGCTTCTTTCTGGCTCTCTCGGCATCGATGTAGGTGAGACGGGGCGGTCGGCCACCAGCGGCGGCGACGGCGACAGGTCCGGCCGGACCCTCAGGTGCGCATCCCTGCTGGGGTTTCGCCGGCATCCATGCCGGCGAGCGACGACCTCTCGCAGGCAACCTCGCTCCGCCACAAGCACGGGGAGAGCCGTGCACGACTTACGACCGCACCGCCGCGGCATGAAGTCCCTGCTCAGGCGCAGCTTTGCGTGCCGGGCAACCTACATTCATGCCGGGAGCCCCTTCTTTTCTCCGTCACCGGAGTAGGAGCGTCAAGCGCGGTCGAGAGGGTTAGGGCTAGCAGTCGGCGGCGCGGCGTCCCTCACGCGGCGTAGACCGCGGTCGGGCACCGCGTCGGCGGCAGTTGTCGCAGGAGAGGCGGGCGCGGGGGTCGTCCAACCGCGGTTGGAGCAGCCGACAAACGGCGCGGGCCGGCCGGCCGCACGGAACGTCGCCGACCGGCCGGAACGTCGCCGACTGGCCGGCGCCGCCGGCTACTTGGGGGCGCCAATCGCCGAGCGCAGGGCGGGCGGGGTCTGGTCCCCCAGGGTGTTGCGCAGCAGACCGATGCCCTCGGCCTCGAGCTCGATCGTCATCCCCGGCGTCAGGTAGCGATCGCGCTCGAAGCCGCAACCCATGCCGATCGTCCCCGAACCGAGCAGGTCACCCGGGACGACATCGGCCTCCTGGGTGATGAACTCGATGATCTGCTCAAAGCTGAAGTGCATGTCCGACAGCGTGCCGCTCGACCACGTCTCTCCGTCGATGCGGGCCTCGAGCTTTGAGTTCTCGACGCTGAACTCGTCGGGAGTGGCGATCGTCGGACCGATCGAGGAGGCCATGTCCTTGCCGATCCCCGGGCCGATGCCCACACTCGACTCGCGCATCTGGATGTCACGGGCCGACCAGTCGTTGTAGAGCGTGTACCCGGCGATGTAGGCGCCCGCGTCGGCCTCCTTGACGCGGCGGCCGCGCTTGCCCACGACGGCGCAGATCTCGAGCTCGTAGTCGAGCTTCTCCGTGTACCCCGGATACGGGACGACGTCCTCGGGGCCGTAGATCGCGTCGGGGTTGCCCTTGTAGTGGGCGGGCAGGTTGTACCACTCGGGCGGCAGCTGATCGGGCCGGCCGAGCACCTTGCCGACGTTGCGCAGGTGGGCCTCGAACACGAGGAAGTCGCGCAGGCTGTTCGGCCGCGGCAGCGGCGCGAGCAGGTGGATGTCGGACACCGGATGGCGGACGGCGGCGCCGTTGTACTCGCCGTCACCGCTCTGGGCGGCGTGGTCCAGGGCCTCGCGAGCGCACTCCATCGCGTACTCCTCGCCGGCGAGGAACTCGAGCACGTCGGCGCCGAGCTCGGCCTCCGCGAGCTGAGCGGCCCGCGGCCGGCCCAGCGACGCATGCTGGGCGGCACGCGCCAGCCGCAGGTCGATGACGTGGTCGGCCCCGTCCATCGCGCCCGTCCGGCGGACCGGCCCGAGCGGCGTGGTCAGTTCGAAGGTGACGAGCCGCATCAGCGTGACCTCTGCCGGTGGTACTCGCCCATCTTCTGCCACAACAGCACCGGATCGGCCGTCGGGTGCGACGGGTCGAAGTCGCGGTAGATCGTCTGCACGGTGACGACGATCCGCTCGGAGTCCGGCAGGTCCGCGAACTCGCCGAGGTCGATGTCGAACGCCGCCTCGAGTGCGTCCATGCCGCCCTCCTGGCGCTGCCTGGCCTCGCCGACGATGTGCTCGAAGTACCGCTTGACGTCGAGCACGTCCTGTGCGGTCGCGACCGGGCCGTGGCCCGGCACGATCCAGTCGACGTCGAGGCCGGCGATCGTCTCGCACGCCTTCGCCCAGTTGCTGATCGGGCCGGCCCACGAGATCGGGGTGCCGCCGTTGAACACGAGGTCGCCCGTGAAGACCGCCCGAGCCGACGGCACGAGCACGATCGAGTCGCTCTTGGTGTGAGCGGGCCCGAGGTCGCGGACGCTCACCTCCCGGCCCCCGATCGTCAACGTCAGCTCGCTGTCGAACGTCTCGTCAGGCTCGCGGCCGTTGATGTCGGAGAAGTCGAAGTCCCCGAACGCCCAGCCGGCGAAGTCGACGTTCTCCTTCAGGCCCTCGAGCCGCGACGGCGGGACCTCGCTCATCTCCTCGGCGCAGGCAATCGTCGCGTAGATCTTTGCCCGGTCGGGGACGAGCTCGTTGCCGAAGCAGTGGTCGCCGTTGGCGTGCGTGTTGACGAGGCTGCCGATCGGCCGCGTCTCGGTGATCGGCTTCATCTGCTCGAGCATGTCGCGGGTCAGCTTGAGGTCGAAGAGCGTGTCGACGAGCAGTGAGTCACCGTCGCCGGCGACCAGCCCGGCGTTGCTGTAGCCCCACTGGCCGCGCGGCTGCAGATAGGCCCAGAGCCCGTCGCCCAGCTCGTGCAGACCCTTCGTGTACTCGACGGTCATGCCGTCGCCGCGCCGGACCACAGCCGCTCGCTGGCCTCGGCCGCGCCCTGAGCGAGCGCCGCCAGCTTCATCCAGGCGACGTCGGGATCGACCATCCCGAAGCCCGCGAACGTCGCAAAGCCGCAGTCGGTGCCGGGGATGACGCGCTCGCGGCCGACGATGTCCGCGAACCGGCCGATCCGCTGGGCGATCAGGTGGGGATGCTCGACGACGTTGGTCTTGGTGTCGATGAGGCCGGGCATGAGGATCTTGTCGTCGGGGATGGGCAGTGAGGCGAGCGTCTCCCACTCGTGCTCGTGGCGCGGGTTGGCCGCCTCGAAGGACACCGCCGCCGGCTTGGCCCCCATCACCATGTTGAACAGCCGCTCGATCGGCACGTCGGCGGTGTGCGGACCCGCGTAGTTACCCCAGCACAGATGCAGCCGGACGCGGTCGGCGGGGAGGTCGGCGATCGACTGATCGAGCGCGTCGAGGTGCATCTGGATGTAGCGCTCGAAGCCCATCTCCTCCATGTGGCTGAGCGCCCAGAAGCTCGTGTGGGCAGCCATCGGCAGATCGGGGCAATCGAGCTGGAGGAGGAAGCCGGCGTCGACGATCGCCTTGTACTCCTCGCTCATCGCCGCCGTCACCGCCTGCAGGTAGGATTCGTAGGTGGGGTAGTGGAAGTTCTCGGCACAGTTGGCGATGCAGCCGGGCGAGGCGGCGGGGATGAAGGCCTCACGGTCGGGGTCGCCGGCCTTGGCCAGTGCGTTGCGCAGGTGCTCGATGTCCTCGGCGACCATTGCCTGGCCCTTGTAGGAGACCTCGCCACGGCAGGCAGGCATGTTGATGTGCGTGCCGCCCGGCCCTCCGTACAGCGCCATCGTCAGCTCTGGCAACGCCTCGAGATCCGACAGCGTCCACGGCTTGCCCGGCTCGCCGAACCCCTCGAGCCGCACGCCGACGTAGTTGACGAACCCGGGCTTGTTCATCTCCCCGTCGGAGATGACGTCGATGCCGGCGGCGATCTGGCGGGCGACCGCGTCGTCGGTGGCCTGCACCGCGGCGGCCTCGAACGCGGCGGCGTCGACGTCCTTGCCCTCCTGCTTCTCGAACACGAGCTCGGTCAAGCCCTTGGGCCGCGGCAGGCTGCCGGTGTGCGTTGTCAGGATCCGCTCGCTGCTGTGCCTCATCGACCTCTCCTCGTCGGTTTTGCGTGGGCGTCGCCGGCCGAGTCTCGCACCGGCGGACGCCGGCCGAGTGTCTCACCGGCGCTGCCCGCTCCATATGCTGCACCGGGCCGAAAACCGGGGTGGTTCCCTGTCCCGGTGAGACAGGTCCCGGGCTTGCCCGAACGAGGCCTGTCGGCGGCCCGCGTTTTCGTCCAGATGAGGCGATGGCGGCACGCCCCGCCGCGGCTACGGTTGCACCAATGTCCTCCGCGATCGTCGTCGTCGGCGCAGCCGGGCCCACCGGGTTGGCGGCGATCCGCGCGCTCGCCGCCCGCGACCGTGCCGTGCGGGCGCTCGTGCACCGCGACGAGCAGGCCGATGCTGTCCGCGGGGCGGGCGCTACGGAGGTGGCGGTCATCGATCTCGACGACCCGGCGACGCTGGCGCCGGCGCTCGCCCGTGCAGCCGCCGTGCTGCACATCCCGCCCGTGTTCAACGCCCGTGAGCCCGAGCAGGTGCAGGCGGTGCTCGACGCCACCCGCGCAGCCGGGATCGAGCGGTTCGTCCAGCACTCGGTCATGCACCCCTACACGCCGGGTGTCCGGCATCACCTGCGCAAGGCGGCCGCGGAGGCGAGCGTCCGGCGGTCGGGGATGCGGTGGACGATCCTCGAGCCGTGCATGTACGCGTCCACGATCATGCTCTACTGGGACCGGTCGCCGGCCGGGACCGTCGTCGTCCCGTACTCGCTCGACACGCCGTTCACGCCGATCGCACTCGTCGATGTCGCCGAGGCGACGGCGATCGTCCTGTCGGAGTCTGGCCATGACTTCGCGACCTACGAGCTCGGCGGGCCGGAGGTCCTTACCGGCCGCGAGATGCTCGCCCAGGTCTGCCGCGTACGCGGCGAGGATCGTGAGGTCCGCCGCGGTAAGCTGTCGGAACTGGCCCTCCCCGCCGGCTGGAACGACAGCGCCCGCGCCGACATGGCAGCGATGTGCGAGCACTACGACCACGTCGGTTTGTCGGGAGGCGGACGGGGGCTCGAGATGCTCCTCGGCCGGCTGGCGACCCTTCGTCGACACCATCGTCTCGCCGAGCTGAACGAGGCCCCCGCGGCTTGTCCGGGTAAGACAAGCTCCCGCCTGAGCGGCTGGGTTACGATCTCGTTCGGAGAGAGGGCGACCGAGGGAGAGGCCGTGAACGTTGCCACGCTGGAGGAGCCCCGCCTGGACGGTGGGTACGACGACGTCGCCGGGCAGCTCGAGGGCGCGCTGCGGATCGCGGCGCGAGCACTCGGTGGACCGTGCGAGCTGGGCTGGCTCGATGCCGACCGCGAGCCGGAGCGGCTGCGGATCGGCGACCCCGGTCCGGTGCCGTGGGAGTGGCTGAGATCCGACGAGGCCGCGATGCCGCCCAACGTCACGCCGCTGCGCGGACGTGACGGCAGGCTGCTCGGCGGGCTGGTGAGCAACGAGGACGAGCCGTCGGATCTGATGGTGGAGCTCGCCGCCGATCTCGCGCTCGTGCTCGGGGCGGTTCTCGCCGACCAGGAACGGTTCGCCGCTCACGGGGCCCTGATCGAGCTGAGCTCGCAGCTGCACGCCGACGAGCTCAACACCAGCGAGATCCTGCGGCTGATCGTCGAACGCGCCCGCCAGCTGATCGGCGTCGACGTCACCTGGCTCGGGCTGATCGACGAGCAGGACCGCGTCGCCATCGAGGTCGCCGCCGGAGCCCGCTCCCAGCACTTCGTCGACATGTGGATCGACATCGGCCACGGCATCGGCGGCCTCGCCGTCAAGGAGCGCCGGACGGTTGTGGTGCCCGACCATCGCCTGTTCCAGCCCAACTCGACCGACCTGGTGATCCAGACGCTCGGCGATGAGGGTGTCGTCTCCGTGCTGTGCGCGCCGCTGATGTTCGAAGGCGGCGCGATCGGGGCGCTGTACGGCGGCAGTCGCGACCTGACCACGTTCAGCGATACGACGATCGCGGTGTTCACCGCGCTGGCCAGCCAGGCGGGCCGTGTCGATCGTCAACTCCCGCCTGTACGGGACGCTCGCCGACCAGAACGAGCTGCTCGAGCGGACGCTGTCGCTGCATCGCCAGCTCAACGACGCGGCCCTCGCCGGTGCCGACACGCACGGGATCGCACAGGAGGTCGCACGGCTGATCGAGCGGCCCGTGCGGGTGGTCCGCGACGCCGGCAAGCCGCGGGCCTGGCGCTATGAGCCGGAGATGGAGGCGGTGCCCAGCTGCCTCGATGTGCTCGACGCGGACGGCGGCGAGCCCGCCGGGGAGCAGGTGGAGATCCGCGCCGGCGAGGAGCGGCTGGGGACGATCGCGGTGCTCGGCGAGGAGCCGGTCAACGCCTTTCACCGCAACGCGCTGGAGCAGGGCGCGACGATCATGGCGCTCGAGATGGTCAAGGAGCGGGCCGCCTGGGAGGCCGAATGGCGACTCCGCGGGGAGTTGCTCGAGGAGATCCTGCAGCAGCAGGGCGATCCGAGCGAGGGGCTGCAGCTGCGGGCCACTCGCTTCGGCGTCGACCTCGAGGCCCGCTGGAACCTGGCCGTGATCGAGCCCGCGGCGGGGACGACCGCCGACCTTGAGCCGATCGTCCGCACGGCGCTGCACCGCGGCACCGGCGACGGCCGTGTGCTGGTGGCCAAGCGCGGCGATCGGGTGCTCGTCGCCCTCGCCGACCCGGCCGACGGTGCGGCCGCACTCGTCAAGCAGGTGCTGGCCAAGGCAGCCCGCGCAGGCGCGACCGCGATCGCAGGGCTGAGCACCGCGCGCCACGAGCTGCCGGCGGCCCTCACCGAGGCCGAGGCGGTCCTGCGGCTAGCCCCGCGAGAACGATCGCTCGGGCCTGGTCACGTTCGACGCCCTCGGCCCGCTGCGGTACTTCCTCAACGCACCCGGCACCGACGAGATGAGCGTGATGGTGTGCGACGTGCTGGGCCGGCTGGCCGAGCACGACCGGAGGCGCAAAGGCGAACTCCTGCGCACGCTGCGCGCGTACCTGCGCAACGGCGGTCATCACCCGACGGCGGCCGCCGACTGTTACGTGCACGTGTCGACGCTCAAGTACCGGCTCGGCCGGATCACCGAACTGCTCGGCCGCCCGGTCACCGATCCCCAGGTCCAGTTCGAGCTCCGTCTCGCGTTCGCGACGCTCGAGGTCCTCGCCTCGCTCGGCCTCACCGCCGACGAGATCTTTGCCGACCACACACCGTCGTCCGAGTGAAAATCGACGAGCCGAGTTCGGCTCGCCGGGACATGCCAGAGGCGCAGGGCGCGTGAGAGCATCGTGCGCGATGCGAGATGCGGACGTCCTGACCGTCGTCGGCCACCGGACGGTCGCCGACGTCCTGCGCGCCGGCGCGGAGCGGACGCCCGACCGGACCCTGCTGGTGTTCGACGACCTCGACGGCGGCGTGCAGGAGTTCACGTGGGAGGACGTGCTTGAGCGATCGACGGCGATCGCCGGAGCGCTGGCCGGGGCAGGGGTGTTTCCCGGTGACCACGTCCACCTCCATCTCCCCAACCGGCCCGAGTTCATCTTTCACTGGTTCGGCTGTGCCCTGCGCGGCGCCGTGATGGTGCCGACCAACGTCGCAAGCTCCGTCGCCGAGCTGGAGTACATCCTCGGACATGTCGGCGCGGTGCTGTCGGTGACCGACGGCGACGGCCGTGACACGGTGCGCGAGGCGCGTGACGCCGCCGGGCTCGGAGGCGAGGTGTGGCAGTGCGAGGCCGACCTGCCATCGCCCCCGAACGGTCACCCGACCGAGGCCGCGATCTCTGACGGCGGTCCACTCAGCGACCTTGCCGTGATGTACACGTCGGGGACGACCTCTCGGCCGAAGGGCGTGCGAGTCACCCACGCCAACTACGTGTTCGCGGGCGAGTCGGTGGCGGCCGGCCTCGGGCTCGTGCCCGACGACCGCTTCCTCGTCGTACTGCCCCTGTTCCACGCCAACGCGCAGTACTACTCGGTGATGAGCGCGCTCGTCACCGGCGCAACCGTCGTGCTCGCCTCGCGGTTCAGCGCCAGCGGCTGGGTCGACACCGCGATCCGCCACCAGGCGACGGTCGCCAGCCTGTTCGCAGCGCCGATCCGGATGATCCTCGCGAAGGAGGCCAGGCCCCACTGGCGCTCGCACCGCCTTCGGGTGGTCGCCTTCGCCCAGAACCTCACCCCCGCCGAGCAGACTGCCTGGGACCGTGGCATCGGGGCGCCGCTGCTGCAGCTGTACGGCATGACCGAGACGATCGGGCCCCCGCTGATGAATCCCCTGCACGGCCAACGCCGCCATGACAGCCTCGGCCGTGTCGTGCTCGGCTACCGCTGCCGGATCACCGACCGCGACGGCGCGGCCGTCCGCCCCGGTGAGGCGGGAGAGCTCCGCGTCGCCGGCGTCCCGGGCGTGTCACTGATGGCCGGCTATCTCAAGGACCCCGAGGCGACCGCGGAGGTGATGGACGACGGGTGGCTGAAGACCGGGGACCTCGTCCGCGAGGACCCCGATGGCCTGATCTCGTTCGTCACCCGAGCGAAGGACATGATCAAGCGGGCGGGCGAGAACATCGCCGCCGGCGAGATCGAGGACGTCCTGATGGAGCACCCGTCGGTCACTGACGCTGCCGTCATCGGCGCGCCCGACGCGATGCGCGACGAGACGATCGTCGCCTTCGTCGTCACCGCCGACGGCAACATTGACGACGAGGCTCTCCGTGCCTGGTGTGCCGATCGCCTGGCCCGGTTCCGCGTGCCCGAGTTCTTCACCGGGCGGACGGCGTTACCGCGGACATCGGTCGGCAAGATCCAGAAGCAGGTGCTGCGCGAGGAGTGGTCGGCCGCCGCTGACGGTTGAGCCTGCCGGACCGAACCGGCGGCGGATGTTGGCCTCGGCGACACATGGTCGGCCCCGAGAGTCACTCATAGGCCGCGACCGCGGCAATCGGTCCACCGCTCGAATCCGCCGGATCGAATCGCCGTGACCTCGGCTGGCACGACGCACAAAGCGACAACCTGCGCGGGGTGCGACCACCTGTCGCTCGGTATTCAACTCGCTGAACTAATCCGCGGCGCGATTTTCGCCTTGTTCGGACATGTTCGGCGCGGGCGACCGTCCATAGACTCGCCGAGTCACACAACAATCTAGGCACCAGCGTCGGCTTGTCGCTTGGAGCCAAGGTGACCACGAGGACACGCGCTCCTCGTGGTTCCCGGTTCGTCGACGGATCGCAGTACCAACACCGCCCTAAGCAGTGGTGCATTGGGCTTGCCGCTCGATGGCCTGTTGAGGCAGGGAGCGGGTCGGAGGAGAAAGATCAATGCTGAACGGAGTGCGCAAGATGCGCAAACGCATCGGAACGATCGCAACCGTCGTCGCCGTGTGCGGCGCAGTGGCTGCCTGCGGCAGCAGTGGCAGTAGTAGCAGTGCCTCGTCGTCGACGGGCAGTTCGTCGTCGACGGCAGGGACCACGTCCGGATCCGGCGCGTCGTCGACGTCTTCGGCCGTGACGAAGGCCCAAGCGACGGTCGCCGCGCTGTACAAGGGAACCGATCGGGCGCTGCCCACGAGCGGCCCGAAGGCCCAGACGGGCAAGAAGGTGTGGGTCATCTCGTGTTACGAGGGGGCCGTCGGGTGCTCAGTCCCGGCCCAGGGATTCGTGGCGGCGAGCGCACATCTCGGATGGAAGGCGACGGTTGTCGACGCGAAGCTCGATCCGAGCACGGCGACCCAGGAGATCAAGACCGCAGTCGCGGCGAAGGCGAATGCGATCGTGCTCGACGGCTTCCCGTGCTCATGGGCCCCTGGGGCGCTCGCCTCTGCCAAGGCGGCCGGGGTGAAGCTCTACGGGCTCCTGTCGTTCGACTGCCCTGGCAAGGCGCTGTACGACGGCCAGTTGCTGTTTGGCAAGAAGACCTACGAGCAGTATCTCGAGGACCAGGTCGGCGCCGGCATCGCCGCCTACATCATCGACAAGACCGATGCCAAGGGCAACATCCTCTCGATGCAGTACAACGACGGCGGTGCTGTGAACGCCATCGGTCAGGGGATCGAGAACGCGATCAAGCAGAACTGCCCTGGTTGCACGTTCAGCTCGTTCGCGGTGACCGGACAGAACATCGTCCAGAACCAGCTGCAGTCACTGACCTCGTCAGCGCTCACGAAGGATCCGAACACGAACGTCGTGACGTCGCCGATCGACAGCGCGATCCTGCTCGGCATGGGCTCGGCCGTGACCCAGGCGGAAGCCGGTGGCCGGCACATCCTCCTGACCGGAGTCGAGGGATTCGCACCGAACCTGAAGCTCATCGCTGCAGGCGGACCGGACAACTTCGCGATCGGATCGGCAGCCCTCTGGGAAGGCTGGGCGGCTGCTGACGGCCTGAACCGGATCTTCGCCGGGGCGCCGCAGGTGGATGCCGGAATCGGCCTCGAGGCGATCGATAAGACGCACCCGTCGCCCAGCGGATTGGGGAACTACAACGGCAACAAGCGCTCCCAGGGCTACGAGCAGAACTACATCAAGATCTGGACCGGGAAGTAGGTCGGCCGTATCACGGCCCACTGCCGGGGGCTCCGCTCTGCGCGGAGCCCCCCCGCGGCTGTCAATTGCAAGCGATCGCTGATTTGGACCGATGACAGACCAGGCTCAGACCGACGCGCGGCTGCGCATCGACAACCTCTCAAAGTCGTTCCCTGGGACACAGGCCCTCTCAGACGTATCGCTCGAGGTGAGCCACGGCGAGATCCGCGCCCTGGTCGGGGGCAACGGGTCGGGCAAGTCGACACTCATCAAGATCCTCGCCGGTGTGCAGCCGGCTGACCCGGGCGGCCGGATCACCGTCAGTGGTGAATCGATCGCCGCCGAGGACGTCACCCCGGAGTGGAGCTTCGCCGCTGCGCTCGCCTTCGTTCACCAGGACCTCGGGCTGTTCGATCACCTGAGCGTCGCCGAGAACGTATTCGTCGGTCTTCCGTATCCGCGTCGAGCCGGGCGGATCGATTGGCGCAAGCTCAACCGGGAGGCCGCGTCGATCCTCGAGCGTCTCCGGGTGAAGGTGTCACCGCACGTGCCGCTCGCGGGTCTGAGGGCCTCGGACCGAACACTCGTCGCGATCGCTCGAGCTCTCCGGGGACGCGACCGAACACATGACGGCGTCCTCATACTCGACGAGCCCACCGCCCGCCTCGCGGCCCCGGAGGCCGACCGTCTGCTCGATGCTCTGCGCCGGTTCGCGGCGGACGGCCAGACGATTCTCTACGTCTCCCACCGACTCGACGAGGTCCTCGCCATGGCCGACTCGATCACGGTGCTCCGGGACGGAGCGGTCGTCGCCGACCGGTCGACCGACGGACTCGACGCCGGAGAGCTGAGCCGCCTGATCGTCGGCCATACCGTCTCGTCGACAGCTGAGGGCCGCGTCGACACAGCCCCCGGCCCCTCGCTGCTGGAGGTCGAGGACGTGTGGACGGGACCCTTGAAGGGAGTCGATCTGACGGTCGCCGAGGGCGAGATCATCGGCATCACCGGTCTGATCGGCGCAGGCGCCTCGAGCCTGTTGCGCGCGATCTACGGCGCGCAGAAGCGCCAGGGCGCGGTGCGGCTCGGCGGTCGCGACCTCCCCAGCGGCAACATCGCCGCGGCCGTGCGCGCCGGCGCCGCGTTCGTGCCGGAGAACCGTCTGCGAGAAGGCGCATTCGTCACGCTGAGCGTGCGCGAAAACCTCTCTGCGAGCTACCTCACGCGATTTCGCCATCGTATGTCCTGGATCGATCGGCGCGCCGAGGTCGAAGCCAGCACCGAGGCGATCAGCGCATACGGGGTGCGCTGCCGATCGCCGCAGATGCCGGTTGCGCTCCTGTCGGGTGGCAATCAGCAGAAGGTGGTTCTCGCCCGATGGCTGACGGGACAACCGCGCCTGCTGCTGCTCGACGAGCCGACCCAGGGAGTCGATGTCGGTGCCCGGGCCGAGATCCACCGACAGGTGCGGGCTGCGGCGAAGCGCGGGTGCGGCGTGATCGTGGCGAGCTCCGACGCCGACGAGCTACTCGAGCTGTCGGACCGAGTCGTCGTCCTCCGCGACGGGAAGGTCGCGGTGTCGGCAGGCCGCGCCGAGGTGGACCGCCATTGGCTGGCGCAGCGGGTGTTTGGTCACGACTATCTCCAGGAGAGCCAACGATGACGACGGAACAGCAGGGTCCGGAGACCGCTCCGCCCAAGCGGAGATCGATCGCCGCCGGGCTCCCCAGCCGCCCGCGCCCCTCGCTATCGACGATCCTCGAGCAGTACGGCCTGGTGATCTTCCTCGTCGTGCTCATCGTCTTCTTCGCCGTCTGGCCCAAGACATCAGGGACCTTTCTCACGTCCGCGAACATCCGCACGACGCTCGAGAACCAGGCGGTGGTCACGATCGCAGCGCTCGGGGCCCTGATCCCGTTCATCGCGGGCCAGTTCGACCTCACCGTCGGCGCCAACGGGATCGTGGCGACGTTCATCGTCGCCGCGCTGACGACGAAGGCCGGGGTTCCTGCGGGATTCAGCTGCATCATCGCGGTCGTCGCCGGAGCGGTCATCGGAGCCGCCAGCGGGATCGTCGTGGCGTACCTCCGCGCCAGCGCGATCGTGATCACGCTCGGAATGGCGACCCTGCTCGGAGGCCTCGTCATCCTGTACAGCAAGGGCAACAGCATCACGGGGATACCGACGAGCCTGATCAGCTTCGGTGCGAAGAACTGGCTCGGTGTGCCTCGCCCGCTGTGGCTCACCCTGATCATCCTTCTCCTCGTCGGCTACTTCCTTCGCGCGACGGTCACCGGCCGACGGTTGCTGATGATCGGCGAGAATCCCGTCGCATCGGCGCTCGTGGGTGTCCGCACCCAGCGTCTGATCCTTCTCGCCTTCGTGCTGGGTGGAGCACTCTATGGGCTCGAGGGCGTGGTCCTGCTCGCCAACACCGGCTCAGCCTCCCCGTCGGATGGCTTCAGCAACACCTTCCAGGTGCTGACAGCCGTGTTCCTCGGCGCCACAACCGTGCGTCCCGGACGGTTCAACGTCGTGGGCACGATCGTCGGCGTGCTGTTCATCGCCGTGAGCGTCGATGGGCTATCGCTGGCCGGAGCGAGCGATTGGGTGCAGCCCGTATTCACGGGCGCAGCGGTTATCGTCGCCGTTGCCGGATCGACGGTCTTCGCCCGCCGGCGGGTCACGTGACAGTCGGCAAGGCAACCGTCAGTTCGGCGCAATATGGTGATGAAAGCGTAAGCCGCCGAGAGCTGGCGTAGACCCAGAGCACGCTTGGTGGATGAGGTACCGCGGTCGGGCAGCGATGACGTCTGCCTCTGGACAGCACCGACGTCGGGTGGCGCCTCAATGCCCGTCGCGCCGCCGGATCATGCACGTGCGACCGCTCGCTCTTGCCGGCGAGGACCCGTCTCGCCTCCACCGTGTTGAGACCCGCGAATAGCCGCGAACCACCAAGACCGACGACCCATCGCTGTTCCTGTTAGGGTTCCTAGTCCAGTTGCGCTTTAGGTTGCGCTGTATTGGCCCATGTGAAGGGAGCTTATGCACGACGAGGTCTATCCGAAGGCGCCGGTGCAGTTTGTGACTTTCGAGATCGAGTTCCCGATGGCGCCTGCGCTGGACCGGACGGAGGGGCGCGAACAGGTATATGACCGTCTCGCTGGCGAGTTCCCGCTGCTGGAGACAATCAACGCGATGCAGGTCCAATTCACCCTTGGAGGGGGACCGCAGGCGCTGCCGTTCTCCCAGCCGGGGGGGCAGCAGCTTCGCATGACCAACCGTCACCGCACCACCAGCGTGGTGGTCGGTGCCACGGTCGCCCGGATCGAGCAGGCCGCCCACGTTCGCTTCGACGACCTCCGCGAGCTGATTGTCCGGGTGCTCGAAGCGGTGGGAGCCGCGGCGCGGCTGCAGGGTCTGCAGCGGGCGAGCCTGCGCTACATCAACGAGATCCAGCACCCCGGCGGGACGTCGCCGACTGGGTGGAGCCGTCTGCTACATCCAGCTCTGGCCGGGCCGATCGATCTGCTCGACGCGACCGCCGAAAAGACCGAGGGCGTGATGATCTTTCGCATTGATCCCCAGCACGTCGTACGCGTCGTCTACGGGACCGAGACCACGGGCTTCGTCGTCAATCCCGGCGGGCCGCTGCGGATCCAGCCACGGCCGTTGGGCCCATTCTTCCGTCTGGACACTGAGAGCACCTGGACGGCGCCGCCCGAGGAGGTGCCCGTCCTCGTGGCAGATGAGGTCTTGGCAATCGCCGATCGGCTGCATGACCCGATCCGACGCCTCTTCGAGGCCGCTCTCAATCCCGACCTCCGCGAGTATTTCAGGAGCCCCGCATGAGCACTCAGGTCAACACCACGTCCGTCACCGCCAAACAGACCGAGACCTCCATGGGAGAGTCACAGCAGGTCAACCAGCCCGTGGCTGCGCCCTCGTCGAGCGATCCGGCGACCTTGCGTCGTCAGCTCCGTGACCTGCAGCGTCCGCTTCAGGAGCTTGATCACCGCCAGCGCGAGGAATGCTTGCGCGAGACGGCCAGCTTGCTGGCGCGACGTGACGCCCTAGAGCTGCTGGAGGAGATCGCCGCTCAATGGGGCTTCTCGTGGAGCACGATCGGCCGAATGCTCGGCGTGTCGGCGAGCGCGATGCGCAAGTGGCGCTCAGGCCGTGGTGCGATCTCTTCGGAGAGTCGGGAACAGGTCGCGCTCCTGCGCGCGTTTTTGGACATGGTGGGACTGTGCAAGGAACCGATCGCCGACATCGGTTCCTGGGCCGAGATGCGCGTACGCGAGGACACCACGCTGACTCCGGCCGACATCTATGCCTCAGGGCCGCGGGGCCGGATGCTCGTCATTGATCTGGCCGGCGAGATCACGACCCCGGCCCAAACGCTCGATGCCTTTGATGAGAACTGGCGGACCCGGTACGCACGCGATAGCGCCTTCCAGGTGGTCGAGACAGGGCCCGGAGGCGAGCGCGCAATCGTGCCCAGGTAGGAGCCGATGCCCCACTCGCTGGATGTCCCCGAGGACGACGAGTCGCTGTATCTCATCGTCGGCGAGACCGCCGACGACACGCGACCCGTCAACCAGGGCGACGTCTTCAGGGGGATCACGCTGCCCGGGTTTCCGGAAGACGACCACCGACTGATCATCCTGACGACCCATCCGTGCTCGCTGCGCGCGGGTCCGCGGCTCAGGCCGCGCCTGCAGGCGTCGCCGGTCAACCGGTCGCAGTACCTGCCGCCCGAACAATGGGCTCACTCGTATCTCCGCCAAATGCCGTTGCCGGCCCTTGTGGACGACCAGCACCACATGGTCACGCTGACCGAGGCGGGAATCGTCACCCCTGAACAGCTCGTGGCCGCCGAGCGCATCGCCGTCTTGTCGGAAGCCGGCATCTTGCTGTTGCAGCAACGGTTGGTCTGGGCGCTTGCCCACGCCGTAGTCGGCCGCGACACGTTGGCGGACTATTCGGCCCCGGCATTCGCCGAGATCGAACTGCTTGAAGAGTGGAACCGGGGCCTGTGCGCTGCCGACGAAGCCGATCGTCCCGCGCGGCTGACGGCCATCGCACAGCAGTTCGAAGAGTACATCCGCGCCAGCGGCTTGCAGGCTCAGCTCGCCGACGGGACAATGCGAGGCGACGCGCGTCGGCTTGTGCGCGACGAGCTACGTCGTCGCCAGCAGCAGTAGCCCGGGGAACGTCGCGCTCGGCGGGCTACCCCCACCACGGGCGGCGCGCCGCCGCAGCTGCCCGAATCGCGCGTAATCGCCCCGAATCCGTCGGCATCGTCCGGAGGTGGACGCGCCGAATCGTCTGTCTCCACGGGCGGTCGGCGATTATCCGATCAGCCGTCGCGTTGCTTCATACCAACGGGAGCGATCGTCCAGCTCTGGCTGACCCGCACGCTCGCTTTCGGTCACCCGGCCGGACGATCGCAACAAACGGAGAGCACTCGTCCCCACAGCTCGCCGCTCACGCATCCTTCGGCGACGAACCGGTCGGCCCCCGGTCGGCCCCGATCGTGCGCCGCGGCGCACGATCGAGTCCGCCTCGTGAGGAAGCGTCCCACTTCGGGATAGCCGGCTTCTGGTTTGCGCAGAATCCAACACTCTCCGCAGCGTGGTGAAGCCTCCTGCTTCGATCGACAAACAACACTCTCCGTCGGGAGTAACGCATGCGCCCGCAGAGTCGTGCTGACCAGGAACCAGGACTGCCATTGGCCGGTCTCCGTCCCGCTCCTCGCCAATTCCGAAACGACGACGGCGAAGCTTGCCTACGCACGAGCCCGAATAGGCGGCCGTCCTTGGGGCCCTGCTCTCGGCGATAGGCGCGTCTCGGGGTTCCGCTCGGACGCTCGCTTTTCTCGCCGGAGCTCGCGCCTCGTTTCAACGGAGAGCACTCGTACCGACAGCTCGCTGCTGGCGCCTCCGGCGACCAAGCGCAACTCCGCGACGACGGGGTGCTAGCCGCTGACGAGCAAGCAGAAGCTCTCGCGCGTTGTCGGCGTGTGTCCTGCCTTCCCGAGCAGGAGCCGGCCGGTGCCGCGACCACGTCATCGCATAGGACAGTCTCGGAAGCCCACGTACCTGCTCGTGTGGCTTCCGCTCCCTCGGTTAAACCGCCGTCGTGCGCGGCGCTCTACGTTTTGAGCAACTGGCCGATGCCAAGCTCCGCAGCCGTGAGACCGTCCCTCCGCGAGGGCGAGCAGCAGTCGCCGAGGGGACTCCGTTTGCTGGGTCGCCGGCACTCAGCAAACGGCCGACCCGTCGAAGCAGAAGTCAGCCGAGACGTTGAGCAGAATGTCGCTCCTGAGCAAGAGGAGCGTCCTTGGTCGATCCTGGTGGCGTCTCATTGCTGCTGTAAATTCGCCGCTGCTTTCGGCCGGAGCAGCTGCTCACTTCGGCGTCGACCGCTGTGTCGAGTCGGACCAGGACCAGGCGTGCGCGTAGGCACTCAGCTCGCGACTCCAAACTGGAGCGAGCAGGAAAGTCTGGAGATGCCGCTCCGCGTCAGATTGTGGGATCGGAACCTCAGCGGCAGTCTGCCGTGTGGCTCCTACGCCGCCCCCGAGCGGCTACCGATCAGGATCATCTACCAACCGCGCCACCGCGTACGGCACTGGCCGCATCCTCCACTCGCCATCTGGTTTCTCAAGCGATAGTTGAGTACGCAACTTCATGGAGACGGCGGGTTCAACCGACCCGAAAATTCCTGCACACAGCTCCGCCGCCGATCATCCTGCGCCCCCTCCTGCGACCGGTTGACCTGATTGTTGCGACCCCTCGGAACCGAATGCCATCTTCAGCCGCTCACGGGCCCGAGCCTCGTCGGGATGTCCGTACAACGTCTGGACAAGCCGGCCACCGTCCTGATGACCGAGCTGGGTTGCCGCGTCGGCGGGTGTCAACCCGCGCTCCAACAGGAGGGTCGCGCAGGCGTGTCGTAGGTGGTACGGAGTGATCCGCCGGTTATCCTGCTCCGACCAGGCGATCGCGATTGGACGCCAGACGTACGCGAGAGAGCCCTTCGAAAGCCGATGCCCGCGGGGCGTGTGAAACATGTAGGAACTGCCCGACCGCTCTGGGATTCGGCTCATGCCGTCAAGCGCAGGCGGCGGAACGGTTACGAGCCGAGGCTTCCCGTTTTTTGGCAGCTTCTCCCGCCCGCTCCCGTCCAAGCTGTAGCGGATGGTCAATTCTCGGGCGCCGACGTCTAGGTCGTCTCTGCGCAGCGCGCAGAGCTCGCCTGGTCGCAGGCCGACGTAGGCGAGGGTGAGCACGACGGCGCAGGCCTCGTCGCCGTAGTCACCGTGAACGCGAGACGCAATGTCAGCGAGCCGGTGAATCTCCCATTCGGTTAGCGCGTCTAAGTCCTTGCGGCCCTTGAGTGTTTCCAGCCGAAGTTCGGAGAATGGATTGAAGTCGATTAGCCCGTCGCGCATCGCGTCGCCGAACATCGTGCGCGACACGCGCATCGTCCCGCGGGGCCATGTTTTCGCGAGCTTACGGGCCATCGGCCGATCGATCTCGCCCAGCAAGAGGCTGCCAAGCTCTTCGCTGATCTGCTGGGCGGCGTACCGATAGGTAAGTTGCGTCGAAGCCGCTGGACGCGCATAGTCCGAGAGCCACATGCTTGCCCACTCGCCGATTGTGACGGGTTTGCCGCGGATCGGGCGCAGCGTGGCGTTCGCTTCCGCTTGACGCGCTTCCTGGAGCGTCCGGTACGTGCCGATCCAGCGTTTGCGGCTTGTCGCCCGATCCCACACGCGGACGCCATAACCGCCGCGGCGCTTGATGATCGTCACCGGTGCTCCTCCAGCTCTCGGATGCGTTCGCGGAGCCTAGCTTGCTCGGACTCGAGCTGAGCGAGTCGTTCAGCAACGGTCGGCGACCGCGGCGGCCCATCCGTCAACCAGTCTTCCACCTCGGCGAGCACGAACCGGCGGCATGCGTAACGTCTGGTCGGCGGCTGGGATGGCATCCCGTCACGGACCCGCAGCTCGATCCACCGCTCGGAGCGCCCCAAGTGGCGTGCAAGCTGTGCCTTGGTCATCACGATTCCCTGCTCGGAAGTCAGGACTGCGGTGGTCACTGCTGATCCTCTGTGGTGCACAGTCCAGACAGGTCACGCGTGGCTCGGCGAAGAATGCTGACGTGGGCCGTCCCGCTCTCATAGCACCTGTGCATCGGAGCTGTGGCTTGCTGACATGCAGCTGCTACGCCTGGCGTGCCGCGGCCCGGGCGTAGGCGTGGGCTTTGTCGTCGGTGTAGGGCCCGGGTAGTTCGCCGGCTTGGATTTCGAGCGCGTACAGGCACATGGCCTGAACTTTTGATCGCTCGCTGGCGGGGAGGGTGTCGTCGATGATGGCTTGGCCGGCGAGGACGATCGCGACGAGTTCGCCGTTGTGGGTGATCTGCTGGAGTCGGCTCATCGTTTAGATGATGGTCGCCTCGGTGCTGGCGGACGGTGGCCGGCGAGAAGGCGCGCAATGTTGCGTGGTTGTGGTTGCGGGCTTGTTGCCTTTAGGGGACTCCTCTCGATTTGGGGGTGAATCCGGGACTGCTGGGCTCGATGGGCGCGTTGGGTCGGTGCTCGGCTGGGGGACCAAGCGGCATGGATGCCGCGCCGTGATATCTGGATGATCATCGCGGGA
>JAABUJ010001205.1_pt1 | contig 39597 bp, 48 predicted proteins | sample 5559131 | NCBI WGS metagenome assembly JAABUJ01 (sample SAMN10711875, study PRJNA513366) | rock metagenome | isolation source: Antarctica rocks | place: Antarctica: Victoria Land, Mt New Zealand nord | collected 2016-01-07 | reverse complement strand
CTCCCCAAACAACCCCCTCACCCGCCCAAACACCTCCCCCGGCACCCGCACCTCCCTCGTCATCGCATCCGCATACGCCACCACCGCCGCCTGCCTCTCCGTCAACCCGCCCCCCTCGCCCCCCGTCTCCCTCAGCGCCCGCATCCCCTCGTCCGACACGCCCGCCGCCAACGCCAGCGGCGCGTGGTGCGCCCACTCGTACCACGCCCCGTTCAGCACCGCCACCCGGCAGATGGCTACCTCGCGGATGTCGGCGGGAAGGGAGGTGCGTTCGCGGATCGCGCCTAGGAAGGCGTTCCACCCGTCGGCGACGGGCGGCGCGTGGAGGAGGGTCAGGTCGAGGGGTTGGAGGGGGTGGGGGGCGCGGCGGGCGCGGATGCGGTGCACGATATCCTCTTCGACGGCGGAGGTGACGGGGGGTGGGTCGGGGATGTAGGGGAGGCGCATTTTGTTGTTTGTTTCTGCGGGAGGTGGAAGGGCGGGTGGGGTTGGTGGGTGGGTGAGTGGTTGGTGGAGGAGGGATGAGGTAGTTTGTTTGGTGTTTGCTTCGGTGGAGGGGATGGGTGAGGTTAGGGAGGTTGATGGTGTCGTGGAGGAGGGATTGGGAAGGTTGGTGAAAACAGGTTCTTGTTCCTGGATGGTTTGGTTGAGAGGGTGGGGGAAGCCATCATGCTGTAACGCGTATTTGGTGCGGAGGACTATAGTAGTGGCATCGAACGGACGTGAACTCTACCTCGACGGAAGGAGACGGGCCATAGTGGGGTGGACCCCGCGTAAACCTGCCTTTTTCACTCCACGTAGAAAAAAGTCGACGAGTGCCCCTCCAAAAGCAAACACTCGACGAATTACAAGAGAAGATCTCAACCCCATCAATTGGTGCTCCTCTCAAATCATTGCGACCTTCGTCAAGTTCTCAAACTTCCCCACCCTTCGCAAGTCACGGATACTGGATTCCCGCAGTCTCTCCCGACTTCTGAAGAACAGCAGCTTCCGCAGCATGAGCGAAATCACTCACCCCACCATCAAAGGTACTGAGCCCCTAGCCTCGTCGAACCACTTCGTGACTACACGGATAACGCAAGCTTACATCCTCCAGATGGCTGGTTCCGCGAAATCTCCAACATGTGGCCGGGCCAGGCCATGACGCTCAAGGTCAACCAGATCCTGCACCACGAGAAATCCAAGTATCAAGATGTGCTCATTTTCGAGTCGAGCGATTACGGCACGGTGATGGTGTTGGATAATGTCATACAGAGCACCGAGAGGGACGAGTTCGCGTAGGTGCTACGATCGTTATCTATCGTTCAGATCCTAGGGCAGTGGGAGTGCGTCCGCGGATGCATAAGAGAGGGCATGACTGATTCACCTCGCTTTGGGGCGGAACAGCTACCAGGAGATGATCACGCACCTCGCCATGAACTCGCACCCGAACCCGAAGAAAGTGCTCGTCATCGGCGGCGGCGACGGCGGCGTGCTGCGCGAAGTCGTCAAGCACGAGACTGTCGAAGAAGCCGTGCTCTGCGACATCGACGAGGTGAGGTTGCCCCCTTTCCCCGTGCCCTCCATCGATCCCTACGAATTACCAACGCCCGACCTAACACCTACCCCCGCGCCTTCCCACAGTCCGTCATCCGGCTCTCCAAGAAATACCTCCCGGGAATGTCCATCGGCTTCCAGCACCCCTCCGTCCGCACCCACATCGGCGACGGCTTCAAGTTCCTCGCGGACAAGAAGAACGAATTCGACGTCATCATCACCGACTCCTCGGACCCGGAAGGCCCCGCCGAATCCCTGTTCCAGAAACCGTACTTCGAGCTCCTGCACGGCGCCCTGCGCGAGGGGGGCGTCATCACCACTCAAGGTTGTCCGTTGCGTTTCCTTCCTTCCTCCTCTTCTCTCCTCTTCTCATCCCTCAACCCCCTTTCGAGCCCTCGCCCTTGAAGCCCCATCCTATCCACACTCACACACACACACACACACACACACACACACACAAACACACACACACACACAAACACACACACACAAACACACACACACAACCCGACCCCTCCCATCCCCCCACACAAACCGTCCCTACACTCCCACCTCAGCCGAAAACTAACATCTCGCTCCCCCGCGCAGCCGAAAACCAATGGCTCCACCTGTCCATGATCGCCGAGCTTAAGCGGTCGTGCAAGGAAGTCTTCCCGACCGTCGAGTACGCGTACACGACGATCCCGACCTACCCGTCCGGCCAGATCGGCTTCATGGTCTGCACCAAGGACAAGGACCGCGACGTCAAGACCCCGCTGCGCCATTGGAGTCCCGAGGAGGAGGAGAAGCTGTGTCGGTATTACAATCGGGAGATTCACCGCGCCAGTTTCGTGTTGCCGACTTTTGCGAGGAAGGCGCTGCGGTGAGGTGAGGTGAGAGGTGGGTGGGGGGCTAGGGTGGGGGGCTAGGGTGGGGCTTGAGCGGGATAGGATGGCTAGATGAATGCTGATACCCCCATGTATACGAAATTCGGCATGGTGCTTGTTGCGGTCATGAGTTCGCCTTGGATGCATGTCTATAGCACGCACAGCACGGGCACGGGACACTCGATGCTGCAAACTGAAATTGTATTCCCCTCCTGAGCTACGTCTATCTACGTGATACGAAACGGCACATACAATTCATAAGTCCAGACCTTCTGCCGCTACCCACCTGCACCGATCCCTCCCATCTTACTTACCCGTCTCACCCGTTTCTCAGCTGACACGGATCTCTAGATCATTTGCTGGAAAGCCCGATTGACGGGCGAGCGAACTTTCGACCCCTTGTAGAAATCAATGGTCGCCACAGCGCGCTTGCTGATTCCTTCCGGCGTGAACTCGAATTTCTGTTCTTCTTGTTAGCTCTCCGTCTCACAGCACTCCACACTTTCTCGACCCAAGGGCAAAAGCGGAAGGACGTAAACACGACGCATGGACGAAAATGGAGATCTAAAGGGAGGGATATACCTCGTAAACCTTCTTGTAGGCACCGCTGGCGCCGAACCGATTAAGACCAAACTGCTCGTGCGAGTAGCGCTCCCAGCCGAGGGTAGACATGACCTCGACGCTCATGGCGGGGATGCCGTCGGGCAGACACTTGAGACGGTACTCCTTATCCTGGACGTCGAAAACCTCGAAACACGGCATCGACACCACGCGAGCCGTGAGCTTGTGGTTATCCTTGAGGTACTTGACGGCCTCGATGCAGATGGCGACTTCGGACCCGGTGCTGACGAGCGTGATGTCGGCGTGTTCGGCCTCGACCGAGACGTAGCCGCCCTTGATGGCGTTCTCGAGAGTCGAGTTCTCGAGCTGCGGCAGGTCCTGTCGCGTCAAGGCGATGATGCTGGGTGTGGATTTGGAGGTCAAGGCGACGTAGTACGCGGCGCTCGTCTCGTTGCCGTCGGCCGGACGCCAGACCATCATGTTCGGGAGGGCGCGGAAGTGAGCGAGGGTCTCGATCGGCTGATGGGTCGGTCCGTCCTCGCCCAGACCGATGGAGTCGTGCGTGGCGACGTAGATGACTCGGCAGTGGGATAGCGAGGAGAGACGGACGGAGCCGGCGGCGTAGGAGACGAAGTTCAGGAAGGTCCCGCCGAATGGGATCAGAGTACCGTATGCGGCGATACCGTTCATGACCCCAGCCATACCGTGCTCTCGTACACCGTAGCGGATGTAGCGGCCAGCGTAGTTGGCGTCTCCGAGCTTGAGGCTTGGGGGCTGGAAGTCGACGGCCTTCTTCCACCGCGTGTTGTTCGAGCCGGTCAAGTCGGCGGATCCACCGATCAGGTCCGGCACCACTTCGTGAATGGCTTCGAGCACCGCCTCCGAGAGTTTTCTGGAAGCCATCGCAGGATCGCCTGGCTTATATGTGGGTAGCTTCTTCTGCCATCCCTCCGGCAGCTTGCCACTGAGTCTCCTCTTGAGATCGGCGTGCTCATCCTTGTGTTCCTGTCCATACTTTTCGAAAAGCTTGTTCCACTCCTGCTCCTTTGCAGCCCCCTCTGCAGCGTGCTTGTGGTACAAGTCATAGACTTCCTGCGGCACGACGAATGACTGCTCCGGGTCGAAGCCGAATGCTTTTTTCACTTGCGCACAGTCATCTGCCTTGAGTGGGTTGCCGTGTACGCCGCCAGTGCCCTGAAGTTTCGAGCCGAATCCGATCGTCGTGGTCAACTTGATCATAGATGGTTTGTCTTTGACCTCCTTGGCCTTTGCGATTGCCGCTTCTATAGCTTCCAGATCGTGATCACCATCCTTCACGTGTTGGGTATGGAAGCCATAAGCCTCAAATCGTTTCATAACATCCTCGGTGAAAGCAACCTTGATGTCGCCATCTGTGTAGAGCAGATCAGCGGGAGTCATCGAACAGACCTTATTGATTGAGAGCTTACCAATGGAAATGTGATTGTCATCGTAGATCATGATCAGGTTGCCCAACTGGAGATGACCGGCAATACTCGCAGCTTCACTGGCGATGCCTTCCATTGCGCAACCATCGCCGAAGAAGCAGTAAGTGTAGTTGTTGACTAGGTCAAACCCAGGCTTGTTGAACGTAGCAGCGGTATGTGCTTGTGCAATGGCGGAGCCCACAGCGTTTGCAAACCCCTGCCCTAGCGGGCCTGTGGTAACTTCAATACCGGGAGTGCTATGAGCTTCTGGATGACCGGGCGTGGCACTATCGACAGTCTTAACCCAGAAAACACCATTATTAGCGAGGTAGCCTCAAATGAGCTTGAGGCGCAGAGGAAAACTGACTCGGAACGCCTTAAGGTCGTCCATGCTGACTTTGTAGCCAAAAAGATGCAGCAGAGCATATTGAAGCATGCATCCGTGGCCATTTCTGGGAGGCACATATCGTATTAGCAGCGATTCCTAACAATGCTTTGACAACATGATCAGGAGGTGGTCCTAGATCGGTCACACAAACAACACCAGTGATGGTCGGTTTCTCGAGTAAGATTGCCCGGCTGGAATGCCTAGGTCCATACTCAAGGCTCTCATGCTCATGCCACTTGAAGGTCCCAACACAGCGTGGACAACCGCTGATCTCGACCACGAGCGTGATGTAACTCTTGCATATAATCAAGGCTGCGGCGATCACTTACGAGAGTAGAAACCTATCCCTGTTCAACCAGTCTGGATTTTGAGGGTTGAAGTTCATGAATTTGTTAAAGAGGACGTGGGCAACGGGCGCCATGCCCATAGGGGCCCCGGGATGCCCGGAATTGGCTTTGCAGGTAGCATCGACCTAAGACAGCATAACGGATATGTCAGGGTTGGTCTCTCAAGGGGAATGGTCGTCATGAAGGGTGCTTGGCAGAGCCTCAACATGATGGCAGCCATGGTGGGGTTTACCTACCGCGAGTAATCGAATCGTATTGATGGCCAATTGGTCTTTGTCGGTATACCCCATGATGGTGGTAGTCGATTGGGAGTCGCTTTAGGGAGACTCGAGTGGCTATGTTTCCCTGGAGATGATGTGAAGTTGGAAGGATGAAGCCGTATTTTGAACAGAAAGATAGGCAAAAAGTAACTAAGGTGGGATGGTTAAGGTACAAACAAGTACATAATGAGAACTGCGATTGCTTGTTGAGGTGGGGGATTGGGGGAGGCCTAATGGTGGGGCTACGGTACGGTGACTTGGTTTATTACAGTAATAATTGGCGCGCAAAACAACAACACCCGGCTTCTGTTGGCATCTGCTTTTACAAAAAAACCCTCTCGTCTCGTCTCGAGTCATAAGATTAAGTACCTTTACCTTATGATGAAGCTGCCTGCTTGGTTAAGGTTCTAGGTGTCGCAGCCAAATACCTACCCATCGCGGAGCTTGGTCGCAAATATCCCGCACTGGCTCAGGTTTTGACTGCCTCGAGATTCACCTGATTGAAGCTGGCTCCTCCAGAATATTCCCTAAAGGAGCTATGCCAGAGTGAGCTTGATATGTATGTTTCAGTTTGCTCTCCATCAACCGTGGACACGAGAGATCGTTGGGTCAACGGGATAAGTTGCTGAGTTGGGAAAGCTCGCAAATGTGATATGATTGGAGCATACGCCACAATCGCTCAGCCTAGAAATTGACCACATTAGAATCTCCATACCAAGCTCCGATTGAAAGCTCTTTCTGATTTGGTGATTGGAGAACACGGGTGCAGTAGCAACAGTGCGCCTACAAAGCCGTTTCAGGCTCCAGAGAGATACTGTACACTATGCCGGCCGAGCCAGCTTGCCCAGTCGCCCTACTTTGGAAGCTCCCTCTCGAGGTCCGAGAAGAGATATACTATTATGCTCTGTCCCAACCACCGGAGCAAAACACGCCGGTCAACCAGATCAGAAGCGTGGGAGCAGTCAGACTCTTCGAGGGTTGGTGGGGGACAGAACCTATGAGCCGGATCCTCCGCGTCAACCGTCAAATCCATGACGAAGCCGAAGCGGTCCTGTACTCCCAGTACAAGTTCTGCTTTCCGAACTATACCGACACAGACCTTGTGCACAGAGTCCTGGATCCGATGAGCGTAAGGGCTCGCCACCTCCTTGGGAGGATTGAGCTCTTTTACATCGTTCAAACACATACAATTCCACGGCCTGGATATCCAGCTCCGACTTCCGAAAGGGTTGAACATCAGTGGAAAGACGCTTTCTCGCTGCTGGTGGAACTACTTCCGGGTCTGAGAGAGGCGGAGATCGGCATCGCGTTCGTCGGTGGGGACATGCCGGAGGACCAGCGCAGGGAGGTGGTGGAAGTGGCGTTGAGGATTGCAAGCCCGCTGAGGTATGTGGAGAAGGTAGGGGTGCATCCGGCAGGTAAATTTGAAGGCCAACGTTCAGAAACGTTTCGAGATATAGCGGAGAGAGTTCGGAATAGGAGCTGGTAGAACATGGCATCGGAGTACTAATTATGGGACTTAAAGCGGCCAAGAAGTTCATCAGTCTCCAATTTTTTGAATGAGCTCAGTGTAAGCTGGGCGAGTAACTTTGGCAGCAACCTCATCACCAGTCTAGGTTGACTCTTATGAGTCGTCTGCACCTCAGATCATAGGTACAGACTCAAACAGTATGTCCCAAGTGATAATTGTGCTCTCGAACAGACCTAGTAGATCGCTTCAAAGCGGTTGTTGTTTCTTGAAATCTTCAGCGTAAAACGTGTACAGCTAAAGTGCTAAGTGTAAGCCCTGGAGAGCCTTGGTAGCTCATATATGTGAGTGAGCATAATTTGTGTTGTGGTAAGGAGATACCAGTACATCTGAGGTGATTCTTATAGCATATAGCTATCAGGCCCGAACAACGTATAGTAATAAGGAGAACACAACCTAATTTGTTCCTGCATACCTGGTGATCGGGTTTGATGGGCTTCTCTGTGCTGATTTACCGCTTCGGCGGGACACAGGGCTGGGGTCGATTCTCAGTCTGGCAGTAGCATGTTCTGCGGAAGAGGCCCGAGCTCAAACAGGTCCATGCTAAGCTGGGAAGCGGTGTTGACAAATCGGACTTGGATATGCTTGTAGTGCATGTTGCGGTATGCTGCGGACGTTCCGTGAACACATGTATGCATTGCTGTTGGCAGCAGAGGGAGTCAGCACATATTATCATATTGAAAGCAAAACATATAGTTTGACTTACACTTGCGAGTGGAACAGACGGGGCCATCGTTGTAACAGGGTTTGCGGTGGGTTTGTTGTTTTTCGGAGCTGTCGTCGATGTAGGATAAATCGTGGTCCCCCAGACTGACACCACGTATATCCGGTGCCGCTCACTGTAGTACTGCCTACCCCAAGGACTGTATTCCCGGCACAAATGCATTTCGCCACAGGAGCAGTTACGCTAGCTTTTGGCCTGCTCGTTGGAAGTGGCAGGTCAGTGTTGTTTCCTCTCCTAGTGAACCAATAGTTACAACTTACGTTGTGATAAAGCAACCGGGTATCTCAACAACTGTATCATGGGTCTTAGTGACTCCCGAATCGCAGGGTTCCTCAACTCCGTTGTCCCGCCTTATGACACCGCATTCCAGTGGGTCCATAAGGTTCCAAATGACCATGGGTAGGCCGTCACCTCTTGAGTAGCAATTTTGCGTTATGAAAGCCTTTAATTTTCGGACTCTCTGCACTCCCGTGTCGCTGCTCAGCTCCTCATGGAGAGATGAGAGACCCAAGAAGTATGCCGCTAATCCGGCAACGGTGGCCGCAGCTGCGGGAAACCAAGTAAGAACAGTGTTTTTTGACTGGAGAGCAGAGGGGGAGAGCTTGAGAGTCAACACGTGCCTTGAGAAGTGCCGGTGACTTCTTGATGATGTCTGAGCCCTCCTCGACCGTCTGCACAATGGATCTCAAAGCTCGGTGCATGCACTTTTACAAAATCAGCGACGTTACTTCTGTCCCACAGCCTACCCTCGTTCGTTACTCCCCCAACGACGAGGAGCTCCGGAATGTCAGTTGCTTTAGCGGCCCACAGCTGTGGATACCTATTGACCGGCTAGTGGTGCCTTCTTATTAGATGCTATGTAGTGTGAGGAAAGCGTACGTACCTTGTTTCCAAAATTCGTTCCCAGATCCTGTAACCGGCAAGACCCCCATAGCTACCAACTTTTGAAGCAAGTCTTTAAGCGATTCCTTCCAGTCCTCTCTAATATCCTCTTCCAGTAGGACATCGGAATAACCCCAGGACATGCTGATGACGGCGGTCGCGTGTCTAGGGTCTGCGTGGTACTTTGCTTTCCAGTCATTGTGTACTTTCTGGACGCTATCCAAGAATCCTTCCGGTCCCCCACCATACGGGATCTTTACAATGACTGGACTGACTTTCTTTGCCACTCCAAACTTGTTCCCTCCAACTTTATCCAGCATACATGTTCCATGTCCTCTGATTGACCCATCATCCTCACGGGTGTCCGACCCTTCTTGGCCGTGTGCGAACAACCAGCGTGCTTTCGCCTTGATGTTTGCTCCATCAGTAAACTCCTAAAGACTGTATTAGCCGGGGACATAGAGTGACAGGTCGTAATAGCACACAGGGTTATCCAAATGAGCGCCATAGTCGCAGATATACACTGTTTGGTCTGTGCCAGCGGTTCGATCGTAGACATAATCCTTCAACCTGTCATGCTCACGCCATAATGGAGTTGAAATCAAAACCATTTCTGGCACCGCGTCTCGCTGTCTGACAATACCGCGATCTCGCTTCTCAGGTGCAGTATCACCATCGGTATCGTGGCCGAATGTGGGATCGTAGCAATCATGAGTGCATTGTTTACCAATAGATGAGACCTAGCAAGTCAGTAAGTCTCCGTTAATAGATAAGCTTTCTTCGACACTCACATATGGGTTGGCCTCAACAGTCGCAGCCTGTGCCTTCGTCAAACGGGCGCTCCAGAAGATTATACCCAAGTACTGGTTCTCGGAAGCGTATATGCTTTTCTTGTCCGACACAAGCTCATTCAGGAGTTTCGTGATAGCGTCTGTCTGAACCTTGTTTGCTTTATCTTTTGGATAGATTGCATACGGAGCGGGGTCCTCTGCCCTCTGTGATAGTCGGGGCTCGTCAGTAAATGACAATGATCTCCGAGAAACCACCGGAGTGAGAGCATCAGTCCGGGCAACAATAAGGGCAACGATGCCTAAGAGGAGTAGAGCAAGTCTGCAGCGCCCTGTTTGCCGGAGGCGGATTGCACCCATCATATTGAGGATGCAAAGCCAACGGGATACGATGATGAGATTTCAATGAGCGCAAATGATTGACTTTCTTCACTCCAGTATATGGAATATGGTGCGCAGATGAAAGGAAGAGGTTGCTAGAGTAATGTCTTGCTTCCCAGGGAGGGAGACTGATTTAATAGAAAGTCCAACAGTACCATCTCATGAACGACGCATGGGACGGTAAGCTGATCATGCCAACAGAGCAGCAACGGAGAATGACCAACACCAACATGTCCGGACCAACAAAGTACGTGGTGGACATTGCCATACAGCCAACACGGCAAAGTCATCCACCCAACTTTGTTGGAGACTGTGCAGGTAATTGCGTAGGTGCATTCAGATCTTGCTGCGACAGATCTCTCAACGCCGCATCAGCCTCAACCCCCATCTTCTGAGCTCAAACACGCTATATAAGTTATGACGAGAATGAAGACTGAAAAGCAAGACAGCACTTGACTTGTGTGTTTCGGATAGATGGAAAATGGAGACGGCCAGAGGATCCAACCCAACATTGACCAACTAAATGGTCCTGTGCCGCAATGGGAACAAGTGAGGGGATGAAGATGGTCGTACTACGTACCGTCTGCTCTGTAGAGGAGTTGGTTGTAGTCTCATTCTTGGCAGAGCTGTCCGGTTCTGAAGCCATTCTGAAGTGACTCTCCTGACGACAAGTGATGATTGAAAGCTCCAAATATCTATCGTTGGAAACCGTCAATTGAGCTACGCCTGTGATGATCCCAAAATCAGGTAAGCGCGTATTTCCCTGATAGGTGGACCCCACATCGCACTACAATCTGTAACCGCCTTGTTGGTACCTTAGCGTTTTATGTGCTCGCTCTTCTTTGCGGCGGCGCAGTACAAGACCAAGCTTGATCCTCGTCGCAAAGACAGGCTCTTCAAGGCATTAGAAACGGAACGGAAATGGAGTGTCCAGTGTAGCGCCCTAAGAGCTCCTACTTCCTCCATGGCAGCATGTTGATTTGCATACTACGCCGGGGAAAGTACCCCAGCGAAGAGAGCGACGGAATCGCAGGTGCAAGCCCCAGTGGAATTGCGTAAGGCTGTGAGTCGAGAGATGGAGGAAGAGAGCGAGTTATGTTGAGGTCGGACCGTACCGTAAGGTAAGTCTGAAGCTGAGGCGCTTAACCAATAAGAGGGTTAAGCTGATGTCGCGGATATCTCGCTAGAAGTACGGTAATCGTTGCGGGTCATATTTTGATAAGTTATGAAACAAGCTAAACACGTCTGAAGGTGAAGCCTGATCTCTGTTCTAAGTTACATGTAATTATCCGATATATTTGTTAGGTACTTGACTCGTCCAGCTGAGCGTACTGTCAGCGGTCTGTATCGGACATCGCCGACCAGGGACTCTTCAAGGTGCTGCAGCAACACGGATGACCCTTTCAACAAAGGACGTCGTACGAATTAAAATCTTGGCGCTTTGGTGGTGTTACAACGCAGTCATAACCTAGGCCACAGCCTTTCAACCGGGACAGCAAATGGGAGCCCACCTTTCCCACCCCAGACCCTTGTCGAGGCTGAAGAGCAAGGTCTAAGGGGCCGTACGCCTTATAACGGACTGCCTGTTCAATCACATCGGCCTACACTCCTCCACGAAAGGTCTCCAATCACCGTCGTCGGACGACGCTAGAAGCTTGTACCATCGAACAAGAGGCTTGAAACAGAAGGGTCAAAGAAAACAGACTTCCTGATAGTCGCATCACATGGGCAGCCTGCATGAATGTCTCGCTCTATCAGATCGCGACGATTAGACCCTCTTATGCACCATCGTGCAGCATGCATCCAGAATGTGCCTCTAGATGCGTAGGTGATCCGGTTGCGGCTTTCGATGCTACCAAGCAGCGGTCCACTGGGCGCCTCTGGTTTGTCCGCTGTTGCATGCGCTCAAAAGATATACTTGGCGCAACAATGTGCATACCGCCTACTGGACCTTGGAGCCAATGAGGCTTATCAAGTACGATGCTCATCGGACCCCTAGAGAGGCTGAACGGTTGGATTGTATTAATAATGCCTGAGAATTAGGCCCCTATGGGTTCCCGCAAATTCCGAGCTCCTCCCGCACACTAAAGTGCGTCATAGAGTACCATTACACGCATGGAGCAGCCTATCTGCGCCTGACAAATCCGAATCATGATAGAACACCGATTCCGAATAAAAATCGTCGTTTCCACCCAGGCCATCCAGCTCCTTCGGCGTCAACAGTGCGCTGAAGGTGGAGCTGTCCCTCGAGGACCGTAAGCTGCCATTCTCGGTCATCAATTTCTCTACCTCGTTGCTCAGGCGATCGTTGATGCTGCTGAGATTCGAGTACGATGTCAGCAAGGCTTGGTGTCTGCCGCCTAAGTCGTCGAGTTGGTGCTCGAGGTCTTTCACATGCTTCTCTTTGCGATCCCTGAATGCGCGTTGCGAGGCACGGTTCTGGGCTCGGCGGCGCTACCAAGTGTTAGCCTTGCGACCGCTTCGGCCGGGAGGTCCGGGGATGGTTACCATGTGCATGTTCGACAGAGCCTCCTTCTCCTTGGCTAGGGACGTGCGCCTCCGCCGCCGGTCCCGGTCCTGGTCGTCCAGGGAGCTTGATCCGGTGTATTCGACATTGATACCTTCCTGCTCCCCAACGAAGTATCCGTTGGCATCACCCGAATATGGATACAACTCGTAAGGACAGTCTTGGGTGTCTGGGTACATCTGCACGTAGCCCTAACAACTTCAGTCAACACTGTGTTAGGGCTTGTACCAAACTATCTTGATACGTACCAAAGAAGGGCTTTGGACTTGTTCTTGCGAGCAGATGTCGTAGGCTTGTAGCATGGATCTCGGCATAACTGTGTGCTGTACGGTTGACGCGCGGGGAGTGGCAGGATTTGTTGTGTGTGATGAGTTCAACTGCGACTTGATGTTCCTCGGCATTCAGAAGTCTCAATGGAAGTTGCAAAAAGATGTCTGTGTTATGCCTTGTTTGAAGACTTCAATCACGATATGCGGCAGTGATCTTCAGTAACGGAACGGGTGGGCTGAGGAGTGGAGTGAGGAGGGGTCGTATCTACAATGACTCGAGGGGCGAGTTGAACACATCTTAAACATCCACGACTCCGGTCGATGCAACGTTGACATGGTTGGCATGAGATGGTAGACCTTGGCAGCAGCGGCGACGCAGTTCGCACTCACATGGAGGCGGTGAACATACCGAATATTGAGAAAGGCACACCGGCTCCTCGAACGCCTATCAAATCATCCGGACCGATTACCGTTCAAGGCAACGTTACCTTAAGCAACAGAAACCGAGAAGATTGCGAGTTCCAGCAAGACGGTAGCCGAACCGCACCACGCCCAGCACCACCACCACACGTGCGAAGCCTTGGGTGAAGAGCTGCGTAAAACCCTTTCAGGCAGAAGACTCATACGTCGGACGGGACGCCATGACTTAAAGGTCAGGTAGACCCTGGGCTGCTTACCAAGGACTTACTGTACATACCTTATGATGATGACCAAGCAGCAGCTTCACACCACCCGCAGGTTGCATGCTGCATGTTGCTTTGCATGTTGGAACGGTCACTGCAAATGAACGTAAGGCGCTCGTCCCCTCCTTGCCCTGGAGCAGCAGTTTTCTTTCACTAACTCGAAATAGGATACCTGATCCCGAGCTTGTTGAGTCAGCGCCAAGGATGAACGGCTTAACCTTACCCTAAGTGACCTAAGGTACTCCGTACTTATCCGTACCTTAAGATGTCCCACGGTAGGTACCCATAGAAAGCCGAGCCTCAGGCAGTGTAAGATAACTTCCATTTGTCTCCAATAAGAATAGCCTCAATCCGTTCACTATGAAGGCGTCCATAAGGTAGCTATAGCTACCCCTCTTGATGAACGATGTGTCATTGATTGCCTTCCCAGCACAAAGGTAGGACTGCCAGTACAGTACGCTTGTACAGTACCCCACGCCTCTGCCAGTGCAACCTCTCCTTTAGCTCCTGATGTTCTTGCCATGGCATCCTCAAAGCTGGAAGAAATACCTTGATAATCTTAATAGGAGAACCAAAACCACGCCACCGTTTCACATGGTTTTTGCGGGCTGGGATTTCTGAGGCACCGTATTCGCTTGGGTACGTCGTACGAGATAGCCCTTTAGTTCCTCAAGAATTGACCAACACTTTGGAGCTGAACACTTGATATAAGTCGTTGGGCTCTTCTAGATGATCAGTGAGTGTCCTTCTTTTGCCCAGTCACAATACTGAACCAATATGTACTCGCAGTATTCCTTCTCCTTTTTCTCGTTTTTCTTTCTCTCTTTCCTTTTTTCTTTTTTCTTTTGCCCTTTTGCCCTTTTTCCTCTTCCCAACAGGCAATAAATAATGCATGGATCCGTGCTTGTAACGTAATGACGTGCTCTAAGTTAGGCAAACACTGCAGTGTACGAAGTATTTTCAACTCCATACATGGTAATTATAGCTGGATCGTCATCTCCGATCGCAAGTCCCATCTCAAAACAAATGGGGCCAAAGCAGGCCAAACCCACACCAACACCATGTGCAGAAAAGCACTGTAACCAATAACAGTTCCGGCCCAAGGCCATCTTATCCCTTGAGTTTCACTCAAACAACGCAGCTCGTGGCTACGCGCATCATAGCCGCTAGGCCACGTGGAAGATATCTTGCCTATTGGGTGAGCAGAAGATATCCGTCCCCTGTACCTTACCGTACCTCAGGCATGAACCACAGCGACCCTTAGGTACCTACCTTGCCTAGCTTAGCCCTTTCTCCCCCATAAGCTGGAGCTAGACCCATCGCTAGGCAGTACCTTAGCCTGGTCTGATGTCTTACACATATTCTTCCCACCCACCGAGGTCGCAAGGAGGGAAGCGTCGCAGCCGATGTCTCTTGCACCAAAGATGAAAGAAAGATAAAATATTCTTATAACATGAACAACAACGTTAATCATGGACTCAAGTGTGTCAGCCTAACAGACGACTGTTCCTCTCACAGTAGTACTCCGTGAATTGGAGGAGCGTTTGAAGAGAGTTTCAGGGGGCTTTGAGCGCCGCCCCCCGAGCAGAAGCTGCAGCGGCAAGCCGGGTAACAAGCTGACAGGCGAAGGCGGACCATTCCTTATCAGTCTCTAGTCCGAACACTCTTCTGCCTCTTCTGCCTCCAGCGCCGTCGCCTTCCCGTGCTAAGACGACCGGACTAACATTTAACGTTACCCGTCGACTACCTTGGACCATAGTTCCTGTACCTTACCTAAAAGTAGTTACTTTCACCTGGAATCCACTAGTGGACTATCTTTGGGGCCATCTTCTTGGACTCTAAGTCTCTTTTTCCTCTGCCTCGTCGTCCCTAGATCTCCTGTCCTCGTACCGGCTGTTTTACTGTCTTCCCTCGAGCGGTTTGGAGTTTCGACATCTCGAACTCTTTCAGCCCGGCCTGTGCTCTCTCCAGCACTGTCCTCGGCTGGCAGATACCATCCACCGGAGAAAGGCCCCTAGCGGGTGCAGCTCGTCGCTCGGTCACTCTGCAGGTCCTGTTTCTTTGCTTTATGCGCAGTCCCTCTTTTCCGTGCATAACCGCTTCAAACTATGTTCCTGGGAGGCTCCTTGCTGCCATCATACCGTGTCCATAAAGAATAGACCTCAACCTGGCAGTCCTTCCTCGTCGGCACCGTTTCCGGGAACAAGAACCCGCAGAGTACCTGAGGTGGTGTTACTGGTGTGACACAGCGAAGCCGTGGCGAAGAGGGTGCCGCCGCCGTCAGTGAGAAGTGGTTGAAGGCCGACGGGCTGTTGAGAGTTTTGGAAAAATAGCCGGTTGATATACATTGGAAGGTCGTTGGAGTTGGACCTAGTGAGGTTGGCGGGTGCTTGGAGACAGCTTCTGAACCATCTGGGTGGGTCACAAACCGCTGCCTGATTTCTCGGCGACCTTGATCGCACAACACATACCCCCTCTTGTCTCCTGGCGCCGGTGGGCTATACTCTTTCGAAATCACGAGACCTGGCGTCCGACAAAAACTCATCACGTGCCAAGGGACTGATCAGAGCTGGTATAGATTCGCTCGCACTAACAACACCACTGCTGTCTTGGTCACCCTACGAAACCTCACATCCAAACCCCAGCCGCATCTTTTGTCAATAGAGTCCCACGCCGAGAGGCTAAGATACACCCTAAAGCGAGCACCCTCACTTCCTCACTTCTGCCCGACCACCTACGCAAGCTTCCATCGAACCTTCCTTACTCTACTCATCCAACACTTCCAGCTTGCTGGCCTCATCCTCGAGAAGTTTTATTCCAATATCAAGCGCAAGTAAACATGTGTTTCGGCAAGAAGCAGAGCGCCTTCAGCGTGTCGAGCATTGAGCTCCAAAAAAATGAAGAAATCGACAAGATGATACGTAAGGACCGCAAGAGGATGAAGAAGGAGATAAAGATCTTGCTCTTAGGTAAGAACAGCTGAGCTTCTCTGAATACCTCAACATCATCCCTGTAATTGAGGTTATGGACCGCATCAGCTCAACTGACTCCGTGCCGACCTACAGGCGCTGGCGAGTCCGGAAAATCTACGATTCTTAAGCAGATGAAGATTCTGCATGCGAACGGGTTTAGTATTGATGAACGTAGAGAAGTTCGTCCGATCATCTTCTCTAACCTGATCGTCGCTTTCAAAATCATCATCGACGAGATGTCAACATTGGAAATAGGGTTTGAACTCCAGGAGAGCGAGGTATGTGCGACATTCTTGCTACCTTGAAAGCGTCCCTCCAACCTACGAAGGTTTATCGTCCCAATCCAGCGAGCTGACATACCCTTTGAAGAGGTTCGAAGCAATCATCCTTGTTACCGAGGACATTGGGCCTGATGATCCATTCCCTTTGGAATGTCTCCCGGCCATGAAGGGACTTTGGACCGATAGCGGCGTGCAGACTGCCATCAAGCGCGGTAATGAGTATGCTTTGCACGACAACTTGACTTAGTAGGTCCCCCTCCCATATTCGCCTCCGGCCGGCTCATTGACTGGGATACTAGCTTTTTCGGCAACATTGATCGCCTGTTCGCCAGAGATTATATGCCGAATGATCAAGACATGTTGCGCTCCCGGCTCCGGACCACCGGTATCACGGAGACCGTCTTCGAACTTGGGGAGTTGACGTACCACATGTTTGATGTGGGTGGGCAACGATCTGAACGCAAGAAGTGGATCCATTGCTTTGAAGGCGTTCAGTGCCTAATGTTTCTCGTTGCTCTGAGTGGTTACGACCAGTGCTTGGTGGAGGACAAGGCGGCTGTAAGTTTATATCCGAACTCGCAAACTTCACCTCATACGACTAAGCTGATACTGGCCTTACCGTAGAACCAAATGCAAGAAGCTATTATGCTTTTCGAGTCAATAGTCAACACCTCGTGGTTCAAGCGCTCCTCGATCATCCTCTTCCTCAACAAAGTCGACCTCTTCAAGGAGAAGCTCGAACTGAGTCCTGTTAGGGACTACTTCCCGGACTTCCAAGGAGCGAACAATGACTTCGATGCCGCCTGCCAATTCTTTGCCGATAAGTTCCGCGACCTGAACCGCAACCGCGAGAAGGAAATTTACATCCACTTCACCAACGCCACCGACACCAACCTTCTGAAGGTTACTATGCAGAGTGTTCAGGACATGATCATTCAAAACAACCTCAACAACCTGATCTTGTAGGTAATCCTAGCCGTTATTGGGGTTTCGTCCGCTTGCCGCCGGGTTTCCTATACAGAGCAAATAGCCGATAGCGAGCACGGCTTTCATGAGTTCACAACAGCTATGGCTTGATGGATGTCATCATCACCTCTAATTCCATATCACAGAACTTGCAGATCTTCTGATGATGTGGCAGCTACAATATCTGCATTTTCAAGCTTCGTCGTTTGTCTCTATAGCTATGGCGTTTACTACTTGACGGAACTTAAAAAAGCTGTCTAGTTTGATGACAGGATGACTCTCAGAACTACACCTTCCCATTCCGTGCATTTCTTTCCTGTGCTTTGATTGTCCAGCTGTCGCAAGGTGTTCTCATGTCCCGACTTTCTTCCACTGCACCGTAGCGTTCTCAGGGATGTTCAACTGTCAGTGGGCCTTGTGTTATTATGTCGCACTCAAGTGTGCCTACTCTGTTGCAAGATAGATATTCAGCAATGCAAATACAGCTCGTCAAAGTGACTACCTGGTAGATTCTAATAATGAGAAAGAAAATGACAGCTTCACCTTATCAGACTTGGGATTGTATGAGGAGTCGTCTCGCGTATGGCTCGCTTACGTAACTCTACCGAGTGACGCTTGATGCTTTTGCCTCGCCTTCTGACGCAGTGAGAACCTCAACGTCGAGGTTCAACAGCAGTCTATCAACCCCCGAGAGGCTGCGGAAAACATGTTCGCCTCTTCCCTAAGTCGTGTTGTTCGGTCAAGTCAACCACATTCCCTATCGTCCTCCTTCACTTCCTGGGCTTCTACAAACTCGGTAGCCGCCTCAGCCGTCCCCACCTTGTGTCGCAGACATCAGCGGCGGCAATCCTCCTCGAAAGCCTCTAACCCCCCAGATGGTGGCTCAAGAAACCTTGGTGCACCTGCTGAGGCGTCCAAATCGGCCGCACCGGCCACAAAATCAAACCTTGACAAAAATGCTACGGCAAGATTAGGCAGACGGAGGGGTAAAGACGTGGCAGTGGAGACGGCTGGCAAGGCTATGGATGACCCTGCTCTGAACATACCGAGCGTACCGTCAACACAACATCGGCATCCTCACGGTAATGGCAGAGTCGTGGTCAGCCCAACAGGTGCACTCATGCTAACGTCACCCCAGACATCCAAGTCGCCTCCTTCTTCTCCATCCACCGTCCCATTTCCGTTACCGCCTCCGTCCCCCCAAACTCGACTCCATCCGCGTTCTCTAGCATATTCGCAGCACGCTCGAAGTCGAAACCGCAACCCGCGGATGTCATCTACACCCTGTCTTCCACCGTCAACATGCTCGAGTCCGCCTCGGGGAGCCAGCAACCCCAATCGCAGACCCAACAGACGTCAGAAGCGATGGAGCTGCGCACAGCAGTCACCCAAGCCTCCGTCAGTAACGCCGAGCCCCGGACGAAGCACTTGGACGGCGCTCCGGGGAACGAGCTCGGCATGTCTCTCAAACAAATGACGGATCGGTTCAGACCGTTCATGCCGCCACCAGCGCCCCTTCCCATGTCGTCACCGGAAGCCCAAGCGCGGGAGCAGAATCTGGCGGAGCAGCTGAAGAACGAGCAAGCGAAGCCGCAGAAGAAGACCTACACGATGGTCATCACCCTTCTCGAGTCTACACATCCGAGCGGGCGGAAGACGTGGGAGGCACGCACCGGTCCAATCGTGGAAAGCCCCCCGATCAGCCCCTCCCTACACCAACGACAGGCGCCGTCGTCGACGAGCTCGAGCTTCCTGGAGCGGATGCGGGTTCGGCAGGAGAAGTGGGAGGATTTCCGAGAGGAGAGGGCGCGGACGATGGAGCTGTTGAGCACGAAGAGGCAGAGAAAGTTGAAGATGAAGAAACATAAGTATAAGAAGTTGATGAAAAAGACTAGAACTTTGAGGAGGAAGTTGGACCGCTAGGTATTTATCTATTCAGTTTACTCCTCAAGTTCCGTGTTCAATTTCACAACTACAACTACTTATGCTTCTTCACCTTACGCGGTGGTTAGGAGACAGAGAGCACACACATCATGCCCACTTTCGGTTCTGGATTACTTGTCTGGGTCTGCTTTATGTTCCCTGGGGTTGTCTATCTAGCGTCTGACGCAGCACTCCAATTATTCGAGTTCCTTCTTTTCTACTCGCACCTTCCTCATTACTGCGTGCACGTGTACGGTTCCCCAACGCCCGTCTGTCTATTGACCATCTCCGCATCCTTTGCAGCGGGCCGGTAGGGTAGCACCCAATAGTCTACTACAAAGTCAACACTATCAAATTCCTCTCAGTTAGGCAGCTTCGAGGTCTTCTCTGCCACTTGGCTTCCCTCCCTTCATTCTACCCGGCAGATTTCCTCACCATTCATCTGAGGAGCCTCGACATCCCTTCCCTTTTCTCTCGACTTAGCGAGCCCTACAGCTTGAATTTACCCCCAACCTCCCACTCTCCGACCCCTCCTGTTGCCACGATCTTACGCCTGCCACCGACTCGTCCTCCAAACTCTCGACCACGAACGAAGACTTACTCGTCATTTCCCCCAATGTCAGTAGAACTGTGTTGCTGCCAACGTTGGCAAAACCGTCTCTCGATCCCAGGCTGGGAAAGTATTTTAGACGTAGGGAGGTGAACGTCATGACGGTAAGGTTAAGGTCAAATATGGTAGAGAGTTATGCACCGTACGAGACTACACACCCGGTGACGCGCCTGACAGGTTGGTTTTCCAGATGCGCAACCTCCCAATCATGCCCACTTTCTCTTTTTTCTAAGATACTAATCCAGCCGAGGAGACCATCTGATTTGACATATATCTCGCACTTTACGATCTACTTCGAAATACGGGTTGACGAGGTCAGACCATCGAAGCTCTCCGAGGGTTGATGACGTGGTGGACGTTTCAAGCACAATCCAGGCAAAGACATAAAACACGGTTTGAAGCTTTATATACCATTTCCTCAATTAAAGCTCACGCGGTAACAGGAACGCCGAAAGGAAAGGAGAGCACGCAAAGAACTGTTAAGAGATGCCCCTCCAATGCAGCTAGCTTACACAACCCCCCTCCTCCTTCTTCTTCCCCAGGCACATACATGATCCGCCACTACCGTTGGTACGAGTACACCATGCTGGAGAAAGTGGACTGTCGAGCCACCCGTTCTTGCCACGTTTCCCTTTGAAGTCAGGCGTTCTGGAGCTCCCAGGGGCGCCGAGTCTGCCATTTTCGAGGATAGCGAAAGGCCGCTACTTGCAAAGCGGCGCTTCGGAAGCTTTCGAGTTCATCAGTAGCGCAACGATCAAGCCGTACAGACCTGCGAGTCAAAGAAACAAGTCAGCACTGGTACGTGTATGACGGGGGAAGCGGGCGACGCGATGCACGGACCTAAGACTTCGGCGAAGATGAGAATCAGAATCATGCCGACGAAGAGACGAGGCTGCTGCGCGGTTCCCCGCACGCCGGCGTCACCGACTATGCCGATGGCGAACCTGAGTTGGGTATTGTCAGTCAGTCTTCAGCCAAAGGTTTTGCCTAAAACCATTCATTCTCTCTCGGAATCCGTAGCGAATGTTTGAGAGTGTTCTTTTCTTGTTGTGAAAGGTAACATACCCCGCGGCGAGACCGGACAAACCCACGCTCAATCCGGCACCGAGTTGGATGAAGCCCGTGTACAGTGGCATCGTTGAAGTCAAGCCGTCCGATATCAAGACCGACACTACCAGCCCGTAGATACCGATGATACCGGCCATGATGACGGGGACGATGTCTGACGCACGGAGTTAGATACTCGCGGGCGATAACAACCGATAGCTGCTGGTGCGATGCGAGTGGGACGTACTCTTCACAATGAGATCCGGTCGGAGCACACCCATGGCGGAGATACCGACTCCGGACTTGGCCGTACCGTAGGCGGCGCCGAAGCATGTGAAGACGATGGCTGAGGTGCAGCCCATCGCGCCGAAGAAAGGCTGTCATGTTATGTTAGCTTGGCCCCAGGATCCGCGCTCGTCGATGCACCGGCGCTGGTCTTGTAGGAGAGGGCGATGATCCGCAAGGCAGACGGGGCAAAACCGTGGGATATAACTGACAGCATAGACGGGACTGGCGAGATGTCAGCTTGAGTAGACTGGTATGGGTCACTACCTGGGCTCAGAGAAGCTGCGTTCAGGGAGAGGTTGAGATCGGGCACGGAACTGAGGATAATCCCGACATACCAGAGATCTGAAGACATCGTAGCGATTGTGAGATATGGTAGTTTATGGTTCTCGGATATATTGAGCAGGACAAGGGACCGAGTAGATCGAAGGTGAGCTTGCAGGATGGGACTGAAGGGCAAGGGTTGTTGACTTATGGTGGTGACGATGGCGAAAGACGAGGTCGAGAGATCTCTAGCAGGTTCGTTTATGAGCCAATCACGTGCAGAGCCTACGATCTCATAACTACCAATTATTTGTACCTACCTCTCTCATACAACAGATCTTCAACTCAGTCGCACCAGAGGGCGAAACCGCGCAAGGAACGCTCTGCGGCTGCTCCGTTGGGTCAGCGGAGTTGTCGTCGTAACCACTACGAGTCAGAGTCCGAGCCCACTGTTACGGTCACATCCGTGATTGACGGACAATCCGCGGATAACCAGCTCCACTGTAGAACACCATACCATGGAAATTACTGACGTGCGCAGCTGGCCATCGCCACCATGCTCTAATACAAGGGCTCCTGGCACCTTGTGAGAAACAAGTCACTATCGCCAGCCCCGAGAGGAATTTAACGACCAAATCACCGCGTCAAAACCCACGGACACCGCTTTCGGTGCCATTCTCCTTGACCTCCAGTTGTCGTGGCGCTCGGTCGCGCTTGTGGTGCTAGCAGAGCCCGCTGATTCTGCAAGAAGAATTGCTATGACCAACGGAGCAGATCAGGGTTTCGAAGGAAAAGATCGAGGGGTTGTCGATATAGAAGATACATGAGCTATGAGCCGCCATACTCAAAGGAAGACACTTCTATGGCACTCTGTGGTTTGATATGTTTCTATGAGAGCACTGAATTGATGAGGATCCACACGTAGCCCAGGATATCCACAAGGATTTGCGCTCATTGACACAACGGTCACTCCCTGTGCCTCCCTGGTCGCCAACACCAAACGGACAGGCTCTGGGTCCTACCATTCTCACCATATTCTAGCAGCGCAAGGGGTTATGCCGAGAGCACTCAGTCCTGCACTTTATCTACTCACGTGCTCTCGCGCTCCAATTCCGCGCCATGAGTTAAGTCTCCTGCAAACCCACGCTCTACGACACAAAACATCAACCCCCAAGATACTCAATACCCTCCCAAACCTCCCCCCCCAGATTGAAACCCCAACATCTCCTTCCTAGCCCTTTGAACCTTTCCAATCTTCTTCACGCAATGCCCGTGACCGAATACCAAGAAGAACGCCACTCACCCTTCCGCCCCTCAACCCACCCTCTCACCCTTCCACCGCCTGCACTAGCTGCGGGGTGGTGGTGGCGTGATTTGAAGACGGTATGTGCTCTGAGGGTGGAGTGGAGGGTGCTGTCGGTGTGTCGGTTGGTGGCATGCTTGCGTATGACTTGATGGGCCATGGTTCGGCTGGGTTTACTCACTTGTGGCACTGCTAGATCAGTTAGGGTTCGGTGTCAGTGGGAGGTTGACTCAAGTTGATTTATCTCTAGAGTAGTAATTCGTACAGGAGTCAAGCTGCTTTTCTATACACCAAACGCACACATCAGTCTCTAAGCGCGAACAAAAAGCCTGTGATCGACGTTCTGAAGATGAAACATGCCATGCTCCGTAGCTTGTACCATAAGTCACTAACACTGGTTTTGTGACACGATCACCAATCTGGCTCAGTTTCCTACATATAAAACATGACCTTGTCCAGATTCTTGTGCCAAGGGTTGCTACCACTGGCATGAGGATTCGACCACAGACCGTACTCAGCCAGCACCGACTCCACAGTAACCGGCTCTCTCCGTGTGCCGTCGAACAGCGCCTTCAGGTAGTCGCGACCCCGCGTGCAGAGGCGATCAGCATAATACGCCGGCGGCGCATACGAGACACTCCCCGCTGACCGGGCGTAGATGTATGAGAGTTCGAACGTCTCGCAGATCATGGTCAGTCGAGAGTCTCCCTATCGAAATAGCGGATCATACTTACGAGTTTTTGCAGCTCATCTGCGCGGAATCGATTCTCATCTCTCAGGACATAGTAATGTGCCGGCCTGGCCTGACCCTTCGTGACAGAGTGCGCTTGTAGGTAGAAGTCGAAGTCGTACGTGTTGGTGATCTCCGAGTCCACGATTGTCCCTGGCAGTGTGTTGCTGTTGTACATGACCCTTTCCTTCTCCGTCAAATATATAGGGTAGAATCGGGTATGATGTCTCTTGGAGACGACGACGTATGTTATGGTCGGTCGGTAACGGGCCTCGCCAAAGGGGTTTTGTTTCTTGCCTGAAAAGCGCTCCGCTATCTCGCAGGCTTTTTCGATTTGCGGGATTTCCTGTGAGCGCATTGTAGCGTATTGCCCTTCACTGACTTCATTGCGGTAGAACAGGATAGATCTAGGCAGCTGAGCGTTGCCGAAAGTGAGCCAAGCCTTCAGTCGTTCATAGACCATGAGTCTCAGCTCGGATATAAACTGAGTACAGATCTCAGTAACACTCCCAAGAGCAGAAAGCGGGACATACCTCTTGCTTCGAAGTCTGCAAGCGCATAGACCCTGGATATTTAGTAAAATGGGGGTCGACGCTGGCAACAACTGCGGCAATGGAAGGGGTCCCGGGAGTGCTGTGAGACGCTGGGTGTGTTACATTAGCTCCCATTATCATCATGTGGGGCTTCCCCTTTTCCAGCATTCTTTTACTGAAACATTCTGGAGGCAAGATATGGTTCGTGCCCCCAAGCTTGAGGTTAATCTTCATCGCGAGATTGGCCAGATACCCATATAATTCTTCATTTCTCACATTTGTTTCTCTGAAGCGCGTGAGCTTCTGGATCTTTGCGACCTGTGCGCACACGGTCCCAATTCCGAGCTCACGGTCAGCAATACGCTTGATCGTCGTGTACAGCCAAGAGTCCGGAGAGGGCAGTAAAATGAACACAACACTGGACCTCTTCATCTTCTTCAATGCATCGTGCAGACTCTGCTTCAGATCCTCAGCATACGTCGTGGTATCCTTGCTTGGAAGCAGCAGCCTTCGAAGTCGACTGACATAAGGTTTTAGACCAAAGTCCCCAAGTATTTCCGAAAACACCTCAGCAATTGGCCCGGCGTTATATGCATGCTTTCCTTCTTCATGTAGGTCGAGTGCATTCAGCGCAGGGAGTGACTTCGGCTCGTGGAATTCGACATCATCAAGACGCCAGGTGCTTCCGCTGGTATAATAAGGCCGTTTCTTCCAGCCATACCATACATCTGGAGGACTGAGATGGCGGGCCGGCAGCTTAAGGTATGCATCATCAATGCCCATACCAAATGATTGCTACAGGCTGTCAGCACTTGACCTTACACTCATGTAAGTGAATGGGACGCACTAGAGTCTCAGATGGCGGAGAGACGCCCAGAAGTCTTAAGCCTTCTCCACCGATTGCAAGGGCATTCTCTTGAGGAGTCTTAAGAGCTTCGTGGATCATGTTAACCGCATGTTGACCCTCTAATTTGCCGCGGTATAGCTGATGAGGTAATATATACAACTTCTCCGCAGGTATCCAAACTTCTCTACCTACCTGTGTGCCACCAACGTTGATGCAGGGCAGCTGCTCGAATCTGAGACGATGACCGTAGGCTAAGCAGTGCGGTTAGTGACTAATATCTGGGAACTACCAACTTTATTGACTTACCTGCCCTGAGATGATCCCGAACAAGAACTTCTTGGCCGTCCTTGGTAAATCTCTGTGTCCGTAATGGTTGCCCCATGCCCATGACAAGCTTGGTCCTCTGTGACTCGCTATCGATGGCCGCCCCTCTCACTTTAGACCGATCGTACATTATCCTGACTTTGACTCCTCGCAAGACGTTGTTGAGTTCTCGAACTTCATGGTCGTGAAGAGCTCTCGCGTCCCAAAGATTTAACCATTCCCTGATGAACTCATGAACGCACTCCGGCTTGAAGAATGCTGTAGTCAGCTTATTGACGTTGAGTAGCACTTGCGACATGCCGGGTCTGACAGACGAAGAATAACCTCGATAAGCCACAAGCCCAGCTCTCAGTGATTTCCAACCAGCTTTGTAGAAGGACCTGTTCGTGCCTACTTGAAGCAGGTCTTTGTGTCCGTTGTGGTTTGGAGCGTTGGCATGCTTGGCCATGATCACGTTGAGGGCTTGGGTAATATTTGTGATATTCGCATCCGGCGCTTTGCCTTCCATAAACGAGCTGTACGGAGCCAAGTCGAGTATTCCATTGTATTGCAGTGTAATGTGGAGTTGACGGGGGGTACTCGAACCGGCAGTAAAGTACTGGATCGGGGGGCTATCCACAGATTCCCCAGACTGGAGTATTGCACCGCCGGCAGCTGCTGATAGCTCACAGCTGGCCACGACGAGTGAGGCATGATCTGTGGCCCAACAATCGGAGCGACGATTGAATAATAGCCAAGTAGCAACAAGTTGCCGGACAATGCGTTGCTTCTTCTCTCGTGTAATGGTTTGAGGTATCCCTTGTAGGATGTAAGTGTGTAGCTTGGTCTTCGGCAAACTTACAGCGAAATAGTTGGTAAGGACCCAAACATTTTCTCCTCTGCCGAAATTAGGTCTTGAGCAATGTATACAAGCTTCTTTGCCATGATTTCGACTCTCGGTTCTTGTGAGAGCAAGGCTGTTCGTGACTCGAGTGTCTACGGGATTTCCAACAGATAGATGGGTCGCAACTGGATGGTGCCCAACAGGAGCAACGAGATATTGTCCTTGGGATTCGATCTCCGGATCCCGCCAGTCGGAGGGAGTAGTATTTGGTGATGTCGTCTCCGAAGTGCTCGTAGATTGACTTTCGAGCTCATCACCTGTGTCCTGAACCTGAGCCACCTTACGTCTCGTGCAATCTTTCAGCCTTGGCCCGACGGGCCCGCCCCTTGAAGTGCTGTTGGTGTCATGGCCTCGCCAGGCTTGGCAGTTTCCGCACCAACATTCTTCCTTGTCACTCCGGTCCTCCCCGTTATCGTCTCTATTTCTTCCCTTGTTATAATCCTCACCGCCAGTATCTTTCTTCACCCTCTCACCGCCGGGACTTCTAATAGCAACCGTCTTAGGAGCCATGGTAGACAAAATGGTCAGGACACGCTGGATGTCGAGTTGCCAAGTGTTTCGAGGCTACGGCAAAAGAACCGGATTTGAGATAAACGGCAGGCTGTCGAAGAAGCGATCTGAAAAGACTGGCTAGGACATGTAAAGTGCGAGGAAAACAGGGCCACTTTGTAAGTAGTGAGTTAGGCAATCTGGCAGTTTAGAACGTCTAGACGTGCAAGATTCAAATAAGAAGAGAACTTGCACAGCTGGGGTAGCTTCTAGTGTTAAGTTAGAAGCACATGCTTGAGATGTGTGTTAGGTGAATAGGGTATGGTTTAGTTAAACTGTATGGGGTATCTTAAAATAGAATGGCGATACAAGTCAAATGGTATAGCTGTGAGTGCGAGAGACATCAGCATTGCGTAGATGCAGCTGATTACCCAATATTTCTAAATCCCCAGTTTGTCAAACACGACTGCTGGCATTGATGAAGGAGCCGCAGAGTTGGAAGCGCCTCTATAAGTGCCATGTCGAAGTAAAGGAGAAACACGAAGATATAACCGGTCGTTCGTGAACTTGGACCGTGACTTCTGAGAGAGCAGGCCTCTAGTTCACACAGCTGATGTATCAGTCATTAAGAAATTTGTGCTGAGTGCGAGTGATGCCTCCAAATTCGTGATCATCGTGGATCAACCCGCGGGTGGCAGTATGCCTTTGATGGTCCTACATACCGCATTCAGCCCTCTCCCAAACCCAAATCATGCTTCACACTCAGGATATCGTTCTGAATTTCTCGCAGGAGTTTTGGACATCCGCATATGACCATGCGATGGAATTTCTGGTTGCGGAGACCACTATTCAAAGCTTCCTGCTTTGCGAGCAAGAATGGAGGACACTCCGGCCAACGGTATCATGCACCCTAGACGGATGTCAACTCGAGTCGGCATCACACTTTGAACCATTACCTTCAAATCTTCGTCGGATGGCTTCTACGGCTCTGGCCATGGCGCCGAGCATTCCGCTGACCCATCGGGGTGATTCCTCCTGCTGATGAGAGTCGTCCGTGTCGTTCCTCTATCAGTTTCCTGAGAACATACCTCTGGAGGGTCCAACACCGGCGGCAATATCAGATATGTACCTTTCCTGGCACTGAAGCCAACTGTCTTGCATGTTGAGGCGCCCTGCCATGACAGTTTTCTCTTCCGCACCCAGTACGCCTGGGTGATCTCTGAACCATGACACAGTGCCGTTGAGAGGCCTCTTGTGGCAATGCGAGGTGCCGTCCATCGACTTCTACTACAGAGCATGCATAGTAAAGGCTAAGGCCAAACACAGCACAGGACAAAAGCTTCAGGTAATAATAGAAGCCCAGATGGGTGCGGAGGTACGCCAGTCGTAACGCTTCCACGACAGCCCAGAATGTGAGGCATATGGGGCTTCACCCGCAATGGAGAACAGCAATTATTCGGAACATCGACATCAGACCTGACAATGCTCTTGTTTATTTCCAGTTGTATATAGAGGTGTTCCGCAAGCGATGAGTGGGATGTGAACTTGGGAGACAGAGCAGAGTCGCACTTATCCTGACGAGTCTAACGAGGTCTGGCTACCTCCAGTAATTTATTGTTCACTGGCGGAGAGTCAAATATCACTGTCAAGATCTTTATTGTACGTATAGAAAAACCGCTCCCGAAAACAATTTATTATTAGGACTGGGTGGGTGAATCCTATTGAACCAGGTCTGTTGTTTCGAACGACCTCACTTCCCAGCTTCAAATACCAGCCCTATCCTTGATATAAGACAATATACCAGAAACACCCCAAACCTGTACCAAGTTCTACCCAACGTGAATGAAACCCGCAAACACCTGTTCCAACTACGCGGCCCTTCCCAACCACTTAGTAAACCACGCGACCGCCTAGGTCGCAAATTAGCAAGGCTTTACATGTAACCATTTCAGTCAAGTAGTAAGTCAAATACCTGATCCTCAGCCTCCAGCCCCTGCTTATGCTCCCGTTCATTACTGGGATTGCCCCTGACCGCAAAGCCATGCTTAGCCCCCTCATACACAACCAGCTCGAACTTGCCCTGCTCCTTCTCCGCGAAGATGGCCTTGACCTGCTCCATTCCCGGCCCGGTAAGCGCCATATCGCGACTCCCGTTCGCGATGCTGAGCGGCTTCTGCACGGCCTCGATGTCGTCGGGCAAGGCCAGCATGCTGGGATGCGCCGCGAACCCTGCATCGACCAGACTTTGGCCGTTGGACGCTTTCTCGGCGTCGTGGCACAAGAGCGCGACGTATTTACCGCCCCAGCAGAAGCCGGCCGTTCCGACGGGGAGACTGGCGCCTTCGTCCTGCCGAAGGGCTTTGAAGAAGTCGAAGATCCGGGGTTTCGCGACCGCCTGGCGGTTGTAGTACATGAATGGGGTGAAGTGATATGCGGCTCGGGCGCCAGGGAAACTGTTCATGCGTTAGGGCAATGTATCATGATGTTCGAGGCTTGCTGGACTGTGAAATACATCTTTATTATGTTTCCAAGGATTCCTTGGTTGTCTGCCATCACCTTGTCCATGGTGGTCAACAGATCTGGTGTACACGAGTTCCCTAGTTCCACATCAACGCGTGCTCTGTAGTAACGCATTATAGTGATTGACTACTATATACCGTTCATGAAGTCAGGTATGTAAACCCTAAATGACCCCTTCTTGGCGTAGCTATCCGCAAGCACTCTGTTATTAGTAAACTCCCATCCGAACGCATCAGGAATGATGACGATTATGCCTTTGGGGCTGCCTGAAGGTGGGTCGGCCACATAGGTTGGCAACCCATGGAGAGTGGTGACCCTCCCGGTGGGTGTTCCGGCGTGTAAAGTCCCCGATATGCAGTCTTTACAGGGCATTGAAGATGCCATTTTTAAAGTGTGAAACGAACACTTCGTACTAGGTACTAGGTAAGGTTGATAGAAGTAAAGTTGATGCGTAGAATTGGAGATTGTAGACTCGGCTGGTCATTGGCTAGTGATGACGTTGGCGATTCCAGTGATGTGGTACGGACAATTTTGCTCATAGCCTTCGTACATTATTATTAGTACACAGGCATAACTCGATAATGGTAAGTCCATGTACTGTCGGCATAGAATATAGAATCCTCTGATTTTCGTAAGGTCCATGCGGATGCAACAACATATAGCCCTGGCTCCACGAAGCAGGAGGTGTACGACCAGGTGCTGGAGCAAGCCGAAGCCCTCTTCGAAGGTCAGCGGAACTGGGTAAAACCCCCTAAATACGTTCCCTACATCAACAACTGTACGGACTACTGATGATTAGCTATCAAGGTATGGTACGAACAATAGTTGCTGCCACGCTCAACGCTGAGCCTGTACTATATCCGTTAACGACGATGTTCAAGCAACCTTGCAAACACGGCATCACTGTTATGGCATGCATACAAGTCACTGCCAAGTCCCTCCAATCAAGTCAACTGGGCTGGTAGACTCTCACAGCTTTAGTCGCCACATGTATAACTGTCTGACCTTGCAACCTAGGCTTCTACGTCCTCGATCCGCAGCAAAAGGGCCAGTTGATCCTCGGACCCTTCCAGGGCAAAGTCGCCTGCCAGACCATCGCCTTTGGTAGAGGCGTCTGTGGTACTGCGGCAATTTCGGGGCAAACCCAAGTGGTCCCCGACGTGGAGAAATACCCGGAACACATTGCGTGCGACGGCGACACGGCCAGCGAGATTGTAGTGCCCATTACTGTCGACGGCAAGGTGAGAGATTCTTACCTTTGATATCACTCGGAGGGGTTCCCATGGTCGAAGCGCATGCACTGATCTGAATATGTGCAGGTCGTGGCGGTCATTGACATTGATTGTGTACTAAGGGACGGATTCGATGAGGAAGACCAAACGGCCTTGGAAAAGCTGGCGAGCATCTTAGCTCGAAGTTGCAACTGGTAGAATAGTCTGCATATCGCAGATGTAGCGTTTCGTGATTGTAAATGGTTTTGATAGCTAACTAGCTATTGCCTTGTGGCAGTTGAGAAAGCTGCCTTGCTGGGACGCAAGTCTCAAGCAGTAGGACTTGCTGTTTGGATTAGATGACCCCGGTCCCCGAATATCCCTCCTTGGCAGCCCCAACATATCAAATGCTAGATTTGAGACCCTTCGTCCATATTCCTAACGCCCCCAGATCTAGTCAGTCAAGCTCCAGCTGAAGTGACATCGACCTCGACCTCGCGCCCCTCGATCGTTCGTGCTCACATTTCGACGTCGTTACCGCTCTTTAGGTTACTACCTGCTCGCGAGCTCTTGATGACACGCTTTACAGTCTCCTCCACTTGATCCCAGTCCGAAGTGTCGACTTTGGTCATAGTGACGTTGAAGTACTGCTGAATGTCGTTGAGCATGCGCCAGCTTGCTTTGTCGTAGACGAAGCTAACGGACACGCCAACTCGACCAAAACGCCCAGTACGACCGATCCGGTGGAGGTAAGTTTGGGGATCGGCGTTGCCGCGTCCATCGTCAGGCACATCCTATGGCTGGTTAGTAGACACGATGATAGAGGTAGCAGAGATGACTAACATAGTTGACGACCATGGAAACAGACTGGACGTCGATGCCACGAGAAAGTACATTCGTAGTGATTAGGACTTTGGCTAAACCAGTCCGGAATGTATCGATGATAACATCGCGCTGGGTTCCTTCGAACGCACCAGTGAGAGACGCAACCTTGTGGCCTTCTGCAGTCATGCGACGCTCGATCTCTGCGGCAGTGTCACGACGCTGACATACGTTAGCCTTTCGATGATCTATGGTTTATTTCAGTAAGTCAAATACCTTCACAAAGATGATCGAAGACCCGATCGTCATGAGACCGTACAGGCGGACAAGCACGTCGTATTTATCCTGCTCAGAGTTGCAATCCAAGTACAGCTGTTTGATACCTTCCACAGTAAGTTCCTCGTGCTTCAATGTGATCTGGTTGGCGCCTGGGGCGAACTTGTTGGCGTAGCGAACGACTGCATCAGGGAACGTGGCTGAGAAAAGCACGATCTGAACGGCCTTTGGAAGCATACTGCAGCCAGTTAAAGATGTCTCATACCGAAACAGCAGGCCGAAACTTACGCTCTCACACGGAGACACTGCTCCCCAAGACCCTGTTGGTCAAGCATGTTATCCGCTTCGTCAAGTACCAGAACCTTTATATGGCTAGGATCTAAAGTACGACGCTTGACCATGTCCATAACGGTGCCAGGTGTCCCGACGACAACCTGACCTTCGATCCTCTTCCCACGCATCGAAGCTTCCATAGGTATCGCAGCTGACACGCTCAATCCTTCGATGAAGCTGCCCATCACTTGGACAACACCAATGATCTGGCGGGCCAACTCACGGCTCGGAGCTAAGCAAAGAGCTTGAGGGGCAGTGAGCATCGCAGGGGACATGTCAAGGCGAGACAGAATATTCAGGACGAAAGCGGCCGTCTTGCCAGTTCCGGATTGAGACTGTCCGATCATGTTCGTTGGCGGATTTCCTAGTAGGAGCGGTAACGCCTTTTCCTGAATTTTCGACGGGCGTTGAAATCTCATCTGGTAGATTCCTTTGAGGATGTTCTCCTCCCTAACATACGACTATACGTCAGCGTCGCCTCTAGTGTAATGCAGGGAGATACCCACAGGCCTAGCTCGTTGAAGCTCTTGATCGAATACAATGGGTTGTTCGGATCCGCCTGGATATCGCTCAACTTCACCTCGACATCGTACTCCGGTTCCTGCAAATTAGATCCTCCTAGTTCCTCACCGGCGCCGTCGGTTTGAGGAATGCTCGGACTGCTCTCCTTGGCTGTCGTCTCTGTCTTCATGCCTGAAGGTGTGTCCGTATTAGCAACGACCGGTGAGGCGACGTCGTCCGCCCATGAGCCTATTGTTGCAGCATGATTAGGCGCAGTAGGTTCGGCGCTGACGGTCGTACCGTTGGAAGTTGTTGGCTTGGAGATACGATCCTCCAGAGAGCTAGGCGCGCTGTTTGCCTGTTCGGACGACATTGCCCAGCTAAGATTATTTTCCTTCTCGAGCTCTGGTATGTGAAAGAAGCACGCTCCAATATGCGAGGGTGAGAGTTGATTTTAATAGCTTGTTTGCTATAAAACGTGGGAGTTCCAATGTGGCCTGTGGAACGTAAGAAATCTATGTAGCCATAGCGGCGCAGAGCCTCTTTGGCTCGGCGACCTTGACAAGTAAGCGACCCTAATCGTGAATAAGAATATGAACGTCGACTTGTCAATGGTTTAGTATAGGTTGTACTGTACACGCGGTTGTCATATAGGCAGCTTTTTAGGGTGACGGGTAGGGCAAGCTTGGATGAGGCTTTGAGCGGCTCTGCTTTTGGTGGGGCAGTGTCGGCTTCTGCCGTCCTTGTCACTCGCATCCCCAGACGCCATTACCAGGCAGTGCTTGCATGGACAGCTGCGGTCACCCAACATATCTCCTTCTATGCACGGTATCGGCATTCGTTGTATCTCTAGATGTCTGGACAACATACATAACCGTTGGTCCTTGATATCAAGATGAGTAATGTGGATATCACGCCGAGGTTCGGCGCAGAACTGAAGGTAATCTCCACGAGGGACCTCAAAGATGTGGCAGTACGGTTTGCTAAGATATTCCATCAACTAGGATGCCTTCAAACTAGTCAATGCATGGGTAGGGCTCTGCGATACCATTTAGCATTACACAACCGTCAGGTCCATGTGATGTTTTGCTGCAGGACCTCAACTTAACACGAGCTTACGGCGCATAGGTCTCAGGTGGCATAACATGGCTAGATGATATTCAGCAATTCTACCGGGAACGAAGTGTCATAGAGAAGGATTATGCTTCAAAGCTTAATGCCTTAGCCAAGAAATACTTCGAGAAGAAGGCAAGGAAATCTAGTAGCTTGAGTGTTGGAGACACACCTAGTATGACCCCGGGGTCACTGGAGAGGTGCGCGGCCCACCAGTAATGATCTATGGAAGGGGCGCATACGCTGACGCTTTTTGCACACCAAAGCGCCTCGTTGACAACCTGGACGACGCAACTATCTACCTTGGAGTCGCGAGCTGCCGAGCATGATCGATTCTCATCAGAACTTGTTTCGAATGTCGCCGATCCCTTGAAACAACTTGCCTCCCGATACGAAGAGATTCGAAAGAGTCACGCTGAATGTGCGGCGCGGCTGGAGAAAGAGCGCGATGGATCGTATGGAGACTTGAGAAAATCGAAGGGTCGTTATGATGCGGTTTGTCAGGAGGTGGAAAACCGACGGAAGAGGATCGAGACTTCTTTTGATTACGGAAAGCAAAAGGCTCAGAACGCGTATCAGCAACAGATCATGGACATGCACAATGTAAAGGTTGGTGTACTGACCTGCCTAGTGGATAACTGGGCCCGCTCATGCGAAGTAGAACACATACTTGATAAGCATCAATGTCACAAACAAGCTGAAAGAGAGGTACTATCACGAGTATGTCCCTGATCTGCTAGATGTAGGGCACCCTTTGTCCCTCGTTCCGGTTCTTAGGAATACTGATACGTGTTCTTTTCCTCTTCAGAGCTTACAAGATCTGTCAGAAGCTCGGGTTTCAAAGCTGAATTCTATCTGGTCACTTGCTGCGCAGCTGGAAACATCTGTCCTCTCTCGAAGCCTCGATCAACTTAGGCACCTCTCTTCAGAAATACCACGAAATAACCCATCGCTCGACTCTATGATGTTCGTCCGTCACAACATGGCAGGGTGGCAAGAGCCGCCTGACATGGTGTTTGAGCCAAGTCCAGTCTGGCATGACGAGGATGCAATGGCGGTCGATGAAAGTTCAAAGATATTCCTTCGCAATGTGCTGGGCAAGAGTAAAGGTCAGCTCGGCGATCTGAGGCGGGAGGTCGAAAGTAAGCGACGCGATATTGACGGCGTGAAACGAATTAAGCAGGACGTACGAGCCGGTAAAGACAAGAGAGACGAAGTTGAGATTGTAAGAGCGTTGATTTCCATGCAGGATGAGCTGCACCAAATGGAGCGGAGACGTTATACCGCAGAAGTCGAGGCTTCCACCATCACCTCCGTGGTCGGGGATGTCTCGCATGGAGCGAGGAATCATAACTTCAAGTCCCAAACTTTCAAGATACCCACCAACTGCGACTTATGTGGAGACAGAATCTGGGGTTTGTCGGCTAAAGGCTTTGACTGCCGGGACTGTGGCTATACCTGCCACAGTAAGTGCGAGCTGAAGGTTCCTGCAGAATGTCCCGGAGAGCAATCGAAGGAAGAGAAAAAGAAATTGAAGTCGGAGCGACAGCAGGCCGCCAGCGTATCTCAACCTACAGCTAACGGCACACCGGCTGATGGAGTCGCCGAGTTGCCGGCATTGAGCAGGAGCAACACGATGAACTCGCTGAGCTCTGGTTATGCAGCAAGTGCCTACCGGTCGGTGTCCGGTACTGGAAGTGGGATATCGCGTGAAGAGCCGAGCCCAGACCAGTCTAGCAGCATGCAGCCCGTAAAGAACAAGCCAACAACAGCACGGAAGAACCGCATCGTGGCACCTCCACCAGCGCAGTATGTCAGCGAGCTACCATCCAATGGAACAAACGCCGGGGATGCAGAAGCGTTCTCAAAATCTGCCGAACAGCGAGGCAAGATGGCGTACGCCTACCAGGCCAACGGGGACGGGGAGATCACTATTCAAGAGGGGAAAGAAGTGGCCGTTCTTGAACCAGATGGTATTGATGCTGCCAGCAGCTATCATAGAAAGGTCAATAGCTAATTTTCGAACCAGATGGCTCCGGTTGGATGCAGGTTCGCTCGGGAAGCCTAGAGGGCATCGTCCCTGCCGCATACGTTGAGCTGATCCCAGCATCTACACCCAGCCTCTCGGACCGACCGGGATCCACCTATTCCAATTCATCGGCGTCGCTGGCCGGAAGCATGAGCACCACTGGCAAGAAGAAGGGCCCCGCTGTTGCACCGAAGAGGGGAGCCAAGAAGCTGAACTACGTAGTCGCCTTATACGACTACGTGGCCAGAAGCGATGCCGAGTGGAGCTTCACGGAAGGCGAGAGGTTCGTGCTCATCAACAAAGACTCTGGAGATGGCTGGGCGGACGTGGAGAAAGGCGGGCATGTGAAGAGCGTGCCCGCGAACTACATCCAAGACGTCTCACAATGAGGCTTCATAGCACGCGGTCTGTCTGCGGGGGCGTTGAGTACGGAGCGATCATCAATGGCAGGAGAGTGTCCTGGCGTTGGCGGTCTGAGCGGTTCCTGCTGTGATTTATTACGCTGTTCACGAGAAAGAGAACCTGTGTCGTTCAACCATCTGGATTCTGCGGCCATAGACTAGCATTGCTGTGTTATTGAAACTATCCCAGACTCTGACCACCAATTATGAGTGTGTTGACTGCGACAAAAGCAAGGTGCTGCGATGAGCGGCGTACAACTGCCCGATTTCCTTCTCCTGGTCTCACAATAACCGATCCTGGGATGGCGAGCGGTTCCGGCGCCCGCCATGGGGGTATTGATGTTACATGTAGAGAGAACGGAAACACCCAATTTGACTAGAGTTGGCATTGATGCCACTGGTACTGATAGCGGTGATGATCCTGGCTTCAAGATATAAGTTATGAAAATTAAGGTCAGGTCGTGTATCAAAATAGAGGGGCAAATGGCGGGCGTGATCCGTGGTTCGTGGTCCGTGGTTTCGTTCTTCAAGCTAATGCAGACAACCCCTATGGTAAGATAATCTAGCGCATGATTATTTCCCCATTAGGTTAGTCAGACGCCACTGCCAATTCTTGCCGGCACTCCTCGCTCTCCCCTGTCCCCTTTTCTTCAGGCCTGGATTATCTTCGTGTATAATTCTCTTTCTCTTTTCTCACTAATATTCCCTTTCGTTACTGCCACTTCCACTTTCTTGCTTATCACGACTTCTTCGCCACTCAACAATCGACTCTCGTTTACCGATTGTTTTGATCCGTCTTCTATGGTCTTCTAAATAATCCCACCCATCATTTCCAGTCTCTCACTCTTTCGGGACTTGAGAGATTCATTGTTTACCAAGGCTTGCCAACTCTCTTTGCCAGAGCAGGACCATTTCAATTACTTTGGGAACGTCCCGCTTTTCGGTAGCATACAATCCTCCACTTAATATTCCAACATGAAGGGACTTGGGGCTGTCCTCTCTACATCGGTGGCTCTTGGGGCAACCACTGCTATTGCTGCTGTGGCGCCGTTGGCACCACGAGCAAACAGCGTCCCTCAAGTTGCTGTGAAGGGCAATGGTATGCTGTCTTCAATGGCCGGGAAGATCAATCGCTGACATGTATCATAGCTTTTTTCGCAGGTAGCAATAGGTTCTACATCCGTGGCGTTGATTATCAACCTGGTAAGTGCTCTTGCAGTCAACAATTACACAGGAACGCTCTCTGACGACATGCCGTGTTCCAGGAGGATCTTCCAATGTTGCCGACCCCATTGCCGACGTCTCTGGCTGCAAACGAGATATTGAGAAATTCACCAAGCTCGGTATCAATACCGTTCGAGTCTACACCGTCGACAACTCCAAGAACCACGATGATTGTATGAACGCACTCGCTGCTGCTGGCATCTACCTCGTGCTGGACGTAAATACTCCAAAATACTCATTGAACCGAGCCGACCCCAAGACATCATACAATGACGTCTACCTTCAGAACGTCTTCGCCACGATTGACGCCTTTGCCAAATACGACAACACTCTCGCCTTTTTCTCCGGTAACGAAGTGATCAACGACGATGCCTCTACTGCGGCTGCTCCATATGTCAAGGCGGTGACTCGTGACATGAGACAGTACATCGGGAACCGGAACTACCGCAAGATCCCCGTCGGATACTCCGCTGCGGATGTCAACTCCAACAGATTGGAGATGGCGCAATACATGAACTGTGGTACCGATGACGAGCGAAGCGACTTCTTCGCCTTCAACGATTACTCCTGGTGCGACCCGTCTTCGTTCACGACATCCGGTTGGGATCAGAAGGTGAAGAACTTTACCGGCTATAGCATCCCTCTCTTGTAAGTCCGACGCTCCGTCAATCCATACAACCTTGACGGTGGTGCTGACTCTTCCCAAGTTTGTCCGAGTATGGATGCAACACCAACAAGCGTCAATTCCAAGAAGTGGCTTCTCTATACTCAAGCGACATGACGAATGTATACTCTGGTGGCCTTGTCTACGAGTACGCCGAGGAAGGATCTAAATACGGCTTGGTGAAAATTAACGGAAACGACGTCACCGAGCTCGACGACTTCAACGCCCTGAAGACGGCTTACGCCGGGACACCGAACCCACAAGGCGACGGCGGCTACAGCTCAAGCGGTGCCGCGAGCAAATGCCCCGCCAAATCCGGCACCTTCAACGTCGACAGCGACACCCTGCCTGCCATCCCGGAGCCCGCTAAGAAGTTGATGACCCAGGGAGCCGGTACCGGCGTCGGACTTACTGGTTCCGGTTCTCAGAATGCTGGCACCGCCAGCTCCGGGACCGCTACTGCCGGCTCGGGCGCCGTGACTGCCACGGGTAGCGCCAAGAAGGGCGCTGCTGGGGCTCTTCGTGCGCCTAGTTTCAGCGTTACCCCTGTCGTTTGCGGTCTGGTTGTCGTGGCGTCCTCTTTCCTCGGTGTGGCTCTACTGTAAATATATCACATTGTGTCCTGGGTTTTTCGTCAGCGGTGGGAGGGGAACCATGCTATGGATCCGGTCTCGAGGTATCATGTAATCGTTATTCGGCATAGGATAGATAGAGTTTTGAGCTTGGCATGGTCCTTGTTCTCGTGCGTGGTCGTTTTCAGCGGTGTTATTCCTATTGTACTTGATATACGCATGTGTTCGTTCCAGGAAGAAACAGAATGTGCGTGTATAAACATGTCTACTTCAGCATCTTACAGTCTTTGAAAAAATTCCCACATTTGGGAAAACAATGCACCGTCCTCTGCTCACCTCAGCTCCAACCGCTTTCCACCACCACCACGGCCTCTCAAATCCACCCACGTCCCCGCACCGATCCTGCGAACAATCTCATCCGCCCTCATCACCAACCCCCACCCCCAACCGCCCTCCCGTTCCGACAAATGCATCCACCTCCGCACAAGCCGCCCTTGCCCAACCTCCCGTCTCCCGCCATCGTCCCTCTCCCCAGCCTGGATCCCACGCCCCTCCCACCCCATCAACGCCTCCCTATCCCCCTCGACCGCCACCATCATCCCATCCATATGCCCCCTGGCAACCCACAGCCCCGCGTCGGCCGCTCCAAGATTCCGACATCTGACGGGCGAGTGCGTACAATTCGCTCTGATCTCCACCTCGGCATCAAGCTCGGCAGCGACGCGATCGAGAAGAGCGAGCACGTGCGCGACGTTCGCGCGACACCGCTCCAGCACCCTGGCAGAAACCTCCCTGCCGCCAGCCGCGCCATCCCCATCCCCCGCCTCGACAGCCGCGTCCCGAACCCGCCGACGACCTCCTCCTCCTCCTCCGCCCCGCACGCGAATCCCCCTCCGTCCCTCCCACACCTCCGTGAAAGCAGCGACGAAATCCAAACAGTCCGCAACGCTGAACTCCTCTCCCTGCGACTCCGCTTGCGCCGACCCGCGGGTGGGTGTCATGCTAGGCTCGTCATCCTCATCATCCTCCCCGCCGTCGTCGTCGTCGTCGGCACCCTCACCGAAAGCAGCCCACTTAGCGACGAAGCGAGCGAAGCGCTTAGGCGATACGGCAGCGCGGTCCTGGAGGGCGTGGACGTCGTCGGCGGCGACGGCGGCGGCGTGCATGCAGAGGCGCTGGAGGGCGTGCAGGGCGGCGGGGGCGTGGTCGAGGGTGGGGTGGAGGGGGAGGAGGACCTGGAGGAGCCAGGAGTCGGTGACGGCGGCGGGGGTGGTGGCGGCGGGGTCGTG
>JAABUJ010001203.1_pt1 | contig 39614 bp, 26 predicted proteins | sample 5559131 | NCBI WGS metagenome assembly JAABUJ01 (sample SAMN10711875, study PRJNA513366) | rock metagenome | isolation source: Antarctica rocks | place: Antarctica: Victoria Land, Mt New Zealand nord | collected 2016-01-07 | reverse complement strand
TTATTTCTCTATACTTTTCTATAAAAATTTAACAGTTAATAAATCTATATATATATAGTTATACTGTCTATTCAGTTTTATGCAAACTATTTGTTTATTGTGATTTTAACATTAAAACACTGAATTTGAGTGTGATTTTCAAAAAAAAGTTTCAAAAAAAAGTTGCAAAAAGTTCTGAGCGAACCGAGGAGCCAACATTCTAGGAATTGCTGTACATATTCTAAGCCGAACTATTTTTGCATGCACGCATCTGGAGTGCCCCTCAACGCTATATTATTATTGAGGATGCTATGGACACATACTCGATAAACATCAAAGCAGACTTATAGTACTTCACAACAAGAGGACAGGGTTCATTCATGGCCTAAAACTACCTTAATATGCGAGCCTGACCTATCCACTGTGCAGGGTTAGGTAAACTCGCCGCGACCACTTCCGAAAATATAAGGACGGTTATCGTGCGGGCTTGATACCTTATAGATCCTACACTCATACCTAAGGCAGGCTTGCAGCTTCCTTCCGAACACAGATCTGGATCACAGATCTGGAACCATCTCCTGCCACAAGTTCGTGCTTTTGCTCGTGGAAGGTCTCCTTTCAGGAAGGTCTCCTTCCACATCTCAATGTTTTATACGATGTATTCGTGCGCGTTCATGAAAGGATACTGCTTTCCCACACCCATCGATATCTTAGAACTTCAGAGTATTACAGCAACTGCGGCACCGCAGACCTTTCGAGTCATGAATGCGCTATAACATGGAAACTTCATCCTTACCGTTCGCAATCCCAGCCGAGGATATCGCGAGACTGAATGCATCGGAGGGCTTCCAAACGCTTCGGCGAAATGTCGCAAGTCAGCAAGGCCGTTCGTATGGACGACGCCCTTTCCCTTAGACCATGTCACGACCTGACTACTCTTCGCAGCTTTTGCCAGGACCATAAGCTCGTCAGCTCTGAGGATAGCGACGGTTGGGTTCTCCATCGAGATGTGATCCACGCGATGATCCTGCCTGTGCTTCAAATCCATCGGCAAGCGTCCAGGCTGGCCGATCTGTTGCTGCGTCCGAACATAGCGGTCGATCTCGAGCTGGCCTTTCGAGGCGAAGCGAGAGGGACGTTCACGTGGTTGCAATGCCTGCTCGCTGATGAAGTCGACCTCTGCTGCACCAAAAGCTGCCCAGGTACGATCGATCCATCGATGCTCGTGTGGTTTTCCGCAGTTTATTTTGCTGATACGGTCATTGTCCGCCAGCCTGCATCGTCACCCACGTGCTACACTCGGAGCCTACAATACGCCTGGTTCTTGTGGCTTCTCGTATGGCAGAGCATGAGAACGGCTCAGATGGTCCGCCACCGAACCTACCAAGTTTTGCTTTCTGGCTACGTGCGCTACGTACCGCACTCGATACCAGCCCGTTCTGGGGTGCGGGCCACTGGACGGAAGTTGAGGCGAGGGCGCTGAGCTTAGAGGAGGGCATGCAGGATCTGCTTCGACAATGTAGTGTACTTGAGGGCTTCTTCGCCTGCGACAATGATGAAGTTGGGCTGCGGCGCTTATCTGACCACAGCCGAAGGATGACGCTGCTGAAACGCTCCAAGACAACGGATGTCTGTCACTTACCATTGGCAAGGCGGCAGCTGATGCTGGTAACCGAAGAGCAAGCTTGGATGAGAAGCATGATACTGAGCTGTTGGAAAGTGTTATTAGCGGAGGCAGCGCGCGAGCGCCGCAATCAGTCATTGACTCGGCGACCCGTGGCGCATGTTAGGGCCCGCTCGTCAACATCTTAGACTCGAAGAAACCACGGCGGATTCGGCTGATAAGTTTGCTGCTCGGCGGAAACGGCGTTTGGATGATTGGCACCAAGCTGGATAGGAAAGGCCTTCGAACCTGTGAAAGGCATAGACGGCCGCGATCGTTTCGTTTGTAGGTTGGCCAACAATCGCTACCGTTCAGTCGTGTGGGCGCCCGGTGGTAAAGCCGTTTGATGGCTTCCTTATCTCAGAAAGCTGTTGTCAGCCGCCTCGATGTGGCCCAGGCGTTGATGGTAACCCTGCAGTCATCTTCACTCTCGTCTGATGTAGGTGAGTTGACCAGCTCATGAGGAAGCAAGGTACCCTTCAGTATGCAGCACGACTACGGAGTACTTCACTCCCAATCATTGGGTGCTCCATCACGCCTTCAGGTACGAGGGTTTAATGTCTGGGTACTTCGTACTTCTAATCAGTTCCAAGTTGCCTAAGATTCCACATCTCCGGGGCAGGTCCTACCTACCTTAGGCCAGGATTAGACCCCGATAAAAAAATAAACGCCACCACCAGTCACCACCAGTCACCGTACGTAGCCGAGATATCCGCCCGCATGCGCCCGGACCGCCTACACAAGCCAACGCCAAAGATTTTGACGATAATGATAATATGATGATGAATATACTGACAGCAGACGATGACGCAAAGACAATAATCAATGCATAGGTTCGGAAACCTTCCTTTGAAGCTGTACACCCAAACCTGAGCTTCCACTGCGGAATTCTGTTGATGAGGTGTCTCTGTAGGTCGAGGAAGGTAAAGAAAGACAATGTGGGATACAGATGGTCATGAAATGAGAATAAAATGAAGCCGCTAACCTCACACAGCTCCCAAATAGGATCTCCACGGCTTGACAGCATCTCAGCACGAGTCCCACGTGGGGGCTGTCATCGACAGCGTGCAGGGATCGACTCGCTTTATGTTTTAAGTTACGCTTTACAGTTTCGGGAGCCGGAAGGCGAGTACCGGAAAATCTTATCTCGAGCTTGCTGCTCCCCAAGCTGCGGGAAAAGATATTGCAAGACGCAAGAGCACTGAGTGGTCCATCTTCACAAACATTGACTGGCCTACGCCCTTTAACGAAAGGCAATTATAACCCCAAGGGGACGGGAAGGAGCAGGTGTCAGGGCAGCAGCGGGACGATGAAGTTGAAAGTGGGAAGTGGAGATTATTGAAGTGGCTGCGCCGTAGTCATCCTTCATTCGCGAGAGCCCGGAACAGACAACGTCAATGCTGTGGGTGGCGGTGGAGGTGGAGGTGGAGATGGGTGGTGGTACAAGGACCCGTGCTCCCGTCAAAGGTCCTCTAATGTCTCTGACTGGAAGCATCCTCCATAAAATGGCGAGAACAAGACTTTCTCCATGTAAATCTTCGACGGGATGGCAAAGCGAAAAGGTCACCTCAAGATATCAATTGGCCTGAATGGCGGCGTTTGCAAAAGCATACTAGGTAAGGTATCTGTAGGTAAGTTACTGTAGCAAGAAGCACGTTGTCTGGCGAATGGAATTGATAAGGAGAGGTTGGAATTGACTAGTCCGGATGTAGTAAGGTGCAAATATTACATAGTAAAGGTACTTCCTATCACATCACATCCCACACAACTTCATCCTTCATCCTTCATCTTTACCTCACTCACATACGGAGTAGAGTACCAGGTACCCGAATGGAGCAAGCCCTTGACTTGGATCCGCTAACGACTTTCTCCCCGCGTACAATTGACAACTGACGTTTCCCCCAATCTACTACTACCAAGTGTGATTGATATACCTTGCACGCAGCCTTGTGCGCGGCATCATGTTAGACAGTCTGGAACTCACGATAATTGGATCCATGAGGGGCGCAAAGCCATCAACGTTACCGGCAGCCCGTAATACCCTGGCTAGTCTGAGCCGTTCCCTGCCTATGCCTCCGTCTCTGCCTCTGTCTCTGCCTGACTGACTTACTTTGAACGTGAAGTGAGATATTAATAACACTGATAATAAGCCTCTAACAACCAATCAACCTTGGACCTGACTTCTCCACCTTGCACCGTCACACAACACTTAAACTACAGCCTTTCATTGAACTCGACCGCTTACTCACTCAACAAGCACAGACTCATTCAAGATCATGATCAAAGGTTGACTGACAAGCTGCTCAGCTGCTGATCAACCATGGCGGCGTGGTGGACCGATGCTCAGATCCAAACGAGGGTCAACCGTGAATTCGTAAACTCCAAGCTGCACCCACGGGAGCGTGTTGTGCTGGATAAGCCATTGGCCTTTGGCTACAACCTGACCGATGACAGCTACATTGATTGGATTCTTCAAAAGGCCAAGAAACTATTCCTCATCCTCCTCGACATCGGCGTGCCTGAGCAAGTCTTTGGTGTGATTGACGACTCCTTTGACGATGACGATCTACCGCTCTCCTTGGACGCAGTCTCGCAGCTGAAGCTGTCATTTCAGCCGGACGATGGCCTCAACAAGAAGTTCTACCGCACGCAGTTCAATTACCTGGTGCGGCATATCAACCTGGGAGAGCATGGTCGTTATGGAAATGATGAGGTTGTGCCCGTCGAGCCTGTCAAGAGAAGGGCCGACGTCCTCCCGAACCACAGCGGCGAGAAAGTCCACCTGCCGGGCAAGTCTTCGAAGGTCTTTGCACGTAGGAAGATAGCACTCTGCCATGCATCTGGCGGCCTAACCGAGGAAGACTTTCTCGCCGAGGTTGTTGTCATGAAAGCCATCAGCCACGAGCACATAATGTCACTCTGGGCCTCCTACACACAAAACCATACCGGCTACATCCTCCTGACGCCAGCCCCGGAGATGTCACTGAAGTCCTTCCTCACCGATGTCCCCCAACATTTCAAGCTGCTGCCGAAACAGCGAAGATGGGAAGTTCTCCTGAATTGGCCACACTGCCTAGCGGACGCTCTATCATTCCTGCATTGGAGCGGCCTCGCGCATCAAGACATCCGGCCGTCGAACGTCTTCGTCGACGCCTCCAACACCATCTTCTTCGGCGACATCGGCTCCCTCAAACTCAAGGGCCCGCAGCACCGCAAGAAAAGCAGCGACAACGAAGCCTACGACTACGCCGCCCCGGAACACTGGGTCAAGACGCCCGTCGTCCACCAAAGCCAGCCGCTCCGCTCCACCCTCCCCGGCGGCGGCCGCACGGGCCGCAAGATCTCCATCAGCAGCAGCAGCACCCCCTCGCGCCGCTCCAGCTACGTCTCCGACGCCTCCTCGCTCGCCTCCTGCGACACGGCCGGCGCCGTCTCCATGACCACCTCCAACAGCACCTCGTCCTCCTCCTCCTCCTCCGGCTCCACCGCCATCGTCCACGCCTACCACACCCTCCCCACCGACCCGCAGCGCTCCGACATCTTCGCCCTCGCCGCCATCTTCCTCGACATCCTCTCCCACCTGCTCAAGCGCAAGCCCGCCGCCTTCGCCGCCCACCGCGCCAGCAAGAACCGCTCCGCCGGCCGCGGCGGCGCCCCGGCCGACGCCTCGTTTCACGGAAACCTCGCCCAGGTCGGCGCCTGGATCGACGCCCTCGACGGCGACGCTTTCGCAAAGGACCATCAGCTCTTCCGCGCCGTGCCCCCCGTCCTCGCCCTCGTCGCCAAGATGCTCGCCCGCGACCCCAAGGCGAGACCCTCGGCTGCGCAGGTCGAGGTCCGGCTCGATGACGCCCTGTTCCGCTTCGCGCATGTGGAGAGGCCGCATTGTGGGACGAAGCATTTCGCTGATGGTGCGGTCGAGACGAGGATCGGCGTCGCGGTGGGCGGGTACGAGGACGAGAGCGGCGGCGGCGGTGGCGGTGGTGGTGGTAGGCTGATGAGCGCCATGTCGTTTCTGGGTGCGCCGTCGCCGTCGCCGATGCCGAGTCGGCGGCCGTCCAGCAAGAGCTCGCGCAGCTCGGGCAGTACGGTGCGGGCGCGGACGTGGCCGCTGGGGAATACGGATGAGGTGTTGGGGCATTTCATGAATCATGACTGATTGATCGATTGTTTGGCCGAATGACCGTGACGTTACCTATACCTTTCCCTGGCTCGAGTGTGGAGATGGGTCATGGGATGGATGGTAGGTCGGATTCTGCCCGTGGCTGGACCGCTATGGGATGGTTGATTCCTTACGATCTACGTTTGCTGATCGGGGGCTCGGGTGGGCTTCTTTGCTATTTCTTCTGGTGGGGAGGATTTACCTTGGCTCGGGGGCGAGGGTAGGGGCAGGGTAAGGTTAGTTTAGATTCTTTGGGGAAGGTTATGCCATGTCATGACAATTTACGCTACGGTCTGGGTGGATTCCGAAGCTGGTAACTAGGTAGGTATGGAGGTAGCTATGTATCTCGCTCGGCTTAGGGACGGTATGGACGGTTGGATGGGTGGCTACCTCGTTTTCGAACCAGCTGCGGCCGTCTGTAACATTTATGTAGCTTACGTTCTCTCTCTCTAGAGCACTGATCTAGCTCGAAACAGCTCTTTGACATCCATGTAGCTTACGCCTCTCGTAGCTCTCTAAAGCACTGATCTAGCTTGAAATAACTCTTTAATATCTACGTAGCTTACGTCCCTATAGAACACTGATCTAGCTCGAAATAACTCTTTAACACCTATGTAACCTACCTCTGTCGTCCCTCTCCAGAGCACCGAGAACAGATGTCGAACCCATAGTCCAACCTAACTAGCTTCGAATGTAATGTCTTAACTTAACCCGCATATCACCTCACGTCACTTACCCTCCCACCCTCACCACACCCCATAACAGCAGTGTCCCACATAACGTATACATCCTCCCAGCCATGCCCTCCACCCACACCCTACCCAAACAGCCCCACCCCAACTATACCAGTCCCTCCCCATCCCCCTCCAACGCCCCACCCCAACACAACCACCCTCGCCTTCCCATCCATCCGTGCTCACCAGCCAGTATCTCTCCCAATAGTCTATAAAGCTACGCTATAGGACGTCAGTCAGTATGCCGAGAAGCACACGGACAAGACAGCGGACGAACTCGAAATAAGATACCCTTTCCACGACAGCTTGTTACTATTCCGGAGCCGGAGGCGGCCGACTGGTCCTCGGTCCCAGCAAGCTGGACTTCATGTAGTGCTAGCTGCCGGTGGCGCGTCTCTTGTGTCGAGAGGGGGTTCGGCTGTGGTATTTGAAAGGTGTAGACGGAAGGAGGAGCGGGGGTGGACGCGAAAGAGGGCATGTCCACGAGCTCCCACTCGGTACCTAGACGGAATTGAGGCGGGGACGGGGCGGCTTGGAGCGCGTGCTGTGTGGTTTTTAAGAGGAGAGGAGTGTATGCTCTGGGGGTTTGGATTGGTGTGTGTACGTCGTAGCTGCGGTGGTAGCTGTTGCGGGTTGATGTTCTTGAGGGGTTTGGCTCCGTGGCGGTAATGTAAGGATTGTAGACATAGATTCGGATTGAGCGCTGTGTTCGTAGTAGAAGCCGGAGCGTCAGCACGGCAGAACAGCAGGTTCGGTGATCGTCAGTCAGTTGTGCGCTGGGGATCAGGACGAGTAGGGTGCGACCGTATGGGTGCTAACTGAGTTCGAATAACGGATGCTGAGTGCTGCTGTGGCAAGCTTGATTTTTATGGTGAATAGTATCTGTCTTTTCTGTAGTAGCTATCTAAAGTATCCTGCCGATAGAACTAAACTGGACAGACTCTGGCTGTCACGACGCGATATATCGGAGGTCTGGGTTTGGGTATCTCGAAAGGGGTTGTATACCCCTATTTCTTGAAAAAATACGTGGCCTGGAGGGAGAGAGGTTTGACGTCTGTGTCTGATGCTTAAAGAGTTATTGAGCCGCAGCAGACGATGCAGGGTTGGACCTGCACACTGGAAGACTAAAATCATATGGAGAGAGCAAGTAAACAGAAGCTGTTATCGGTCGCATTGGAACCCTTTGGAGCCCCTTTCCGCTGAAACAAGGAGCCTAGACAATGGAAGACCAGCGTTGACCTGATCTTCTAGTTGCAATATTGACCAGTCTCATGAGAGGGTAGGGCTCGAAGAGCTGCTAGCGCCTGCGCTTGGACGTTTGTGTCCATAGGTTGCTCAAGATGCTGAGGCCTCAAACCTCACCCTTCAGCACCTTGCCGTTCATCATCTCTTGCCAGTACAGCAACGTCAACGCGTTTGAAGAGATAAAAACACTTCTGCATTCTTCTAAGCATTGTGACTCCACTGAAAACACAACTTGACATCTGCAAAACGGTAAAAGATGAATCTTCTTCGTCAATATTCACGCAGGCTGGTGGGTCCAAATGATGAGACGCGTTCTAGACTAGACAGAGAGGCAGAGACTGGCAGTGGTAGTGGACAGAGGGGTCTTGGAGCAGGTGGAGATGAGAACCCTTATGTGCTACCTGAAAGTTAGTTTTCGACCTAGTCGTCGCCGCCGAGATATTTCGCTAACCCTAGCAGTACCCACCACGCCGGCATTCGAGCAGGGTACCTTCTTGACGACTCAGCAAGGACCACCAATTCCGGCACCTTCTGAGGAAGCGCTTGATACCCACACAGCTCTCACCAACCTCACTTCTGGCAACGAAATCACTGAAGCTCGCGCTCTTGACGACGGAAACACTCAATCTCAAGCTCTTGACATCACAACCTCTGACCAAGCAACTGCCCAAGCTTACGCTCCTGGAAACCCAATCACTCAAACTCACGCGCTTGATATCCACACAGCTTTCACCACCCTCACTGCTGGCAACGAAATCACTGAAGCTTGCACTCTTGACAACAGGAACACCCAATCTCAAGCTCTTGACATCACAACCTCTGACCACGCAACTGCCCAAACTTACGCTCTCAAGAACCCAGTCACTCCACCTCAAGCTCTTGACGGCGCAACCACTGAAAACGCAACTGCTCAAGCTTACGCTGCTGAGAACCAAATCACTCAAGCTCACGCTCTTGACGACACGACCACTGAAAACGCAAGCGCTGGTGCTCACACTCTTGACATCACAACCTCTGACCACGCAACTGCTCAAGCTTACGCTGCTGAGAACCAAATCACTCAAGCTCACGCTCTTGACGACACGACCACTGAAAACGCAAGCGCTGGTGCTCACACTCCTGAAAACATAATCTTTGAGACGACATCCGCTCAAGCTCACGCCTCTTCGAATCCAATCACTCAAGCTCAGGGTCTTAACAACGCGTTCTACCAGGAAGCAATCACTCAATCTTATCCTTCTAGAAACTCGATCACTCTACCTCACCCTCTTGAAGAGGCAACCACTTCTGAAAACGCGACTGCTCCTGACAACTCGGAAGACGAATTCACTGACGACGAAGCTGAAATAGTCACTGACCTTGACGAGGAGGCTTTGAAAAAACTACCTCCGGCACTAAGAGAGAGGATGCAAGCCATCCAGAAAGAAAACCGGGAGAGACTCGGGAGGGAGGGCGAGCCTGAAGAAGGCCCCTCGGACAAGGGCAAGGGCAAGGGCAAGGCCGGAGAGGCGGAGGGCCTCGAGGGTATGAACACCTCCTCAGATGAGACCTCCTTGTGGATAAGTGCCATGGACGAGCTAGCTGACGAGGCTCGTCCTACAGGTGTCAATCGCCCGAACCCCCTCGGGAGCAATCCCGTCACCGACGAGGACCGCGAGATGATCGCGGAGATTTACCGGAGGAACGAGGCGCGGCGGGAGGCCGCAAGGTCTCGACCCGTTGCGGCGCATCGGGGCAATGTCGGGAGGCCTTCCGACATTGTCCCGATGCGCCAGTGGGAGGAGGAGGCGCGTCGGGCGGGCATCCCGACGTCGTCGGGCCACCGAGAGGAGGATGGCACTCCGGTCCATCCCACTGCCCTCCCCACCCTCCGCCGTCCCTTGGAGGCCATCACGAGGCGCGCCGCGGCGGCGGTGCGCTTCGTGAAGGCAAAACTCCGAGGGGCGGCGAAGGGCAAGGGGAAGGGCAAGGGGAAGGGGCCGGAGGGGCCAGAGGAGGGACCGGAGAGGCGTGGAGACCTGGTGGTGGGGTCGAGTTATAAAACTCGGCCCAGCGGGAGGCGCAATCCCGCCGCCTCAGACCAGGGGCCACCACCAGGTCTCAACATGACCACGCGGGGTCATGTTGAAGATTACACTATTTAGGTAAGCACTCTTCGCATCTCAACCGAAAATCATTGAACAACACTGGCTGACACGACAACAGTGTAAGAGAGGAGGAGCGGAGGAGAGGGGGGCCCTGGGGGGCGAGACTGTATGGAGGCGGGCCATGAGGGCGTAGAGCTGACGTTTGTTTGTATGCGGGATGCGGGAGGCCGTCGTCGTTTTCGGAGTTTTTAGCTGGCATTCACTAGTCCCCGATTAAGTTAGTCGATAATTCCAGAAAATTACCTTGTAGCGGAACCGCGACGCGACCTAAGCTAGGTGAGGTTATATGCATACATAATTAAAACGAAAAGCTCGAACTTGTACAAAACTCACGCCGCAACTGGAGCCCGATTACTTCACAAGACCGACTTCTGCTATCATCATCACTAAACCAGGAAAGAGAGGCCAGAAGCCCAACCGACCGCCAAGATGCAAGCTCCGGTGGTGGTGATGAGTATGTTGGCTGATTTATTCCTCCACCTTGCTTTGATCTCGATTCTCAAATTGCTAATGGTGCCGCAGATACGCAGTCTGGCGACAGGCAAGTTGGTCGCAAAGCTCAGCTCTCGAACATCACAGCGGCAAAGACGTAAGACATGGTCCCCTTCGGACGCTGTGTCGGTACGCTAGGCTGACGATCGCAGCGTGGCAGATATCATAAGATCATGTCTAGGTCCGAAAGCTATGCTGAAGATGTTGCTGGATCCTATGGGAGGCATAGTCTTAACAAACGACGGGCATGCTATCCTCAGAGAAATCGAGGTCGCGCACCCAGCCGCGAAGAGCATGATAGAGCTTAGCAGGACGCAAGACGAAGAAGTTGGAGATGGCACGACGACAGTGATAATCTTAGGTATACCAGGCGAAAAGTTCACTGTTTTACAGAGCGGCTAACAGCTACAGCTGGCGAGATCCTTGCACAGGCGCTTCCGCAGCTGGAGCGTAACATACATCCAGTGGTTATCATCTCTGCTTTCAAGCGTGCCCTTGCCGACGCCCTCGCCATTATCGAAGAAATATCCGTTCCTGTTAACATTAACGACGATAAATCCATGTACGAACTAATATCGTCCTCCATTGGTACCAAGTTCGTGTCCAGATGGTCGGAGCTGATGTGCAACCTCGCTTTGAAGGCAGTCCGTACAGTCTCGCACGAGGTGGGAGGTGGGAAAAAAGAGGTTGATATCAAGAGATATGCACGTGTGGAGAAGATACCTGGCGGCGAGATTGAGGACAGCAGAGTACTAGATGGGGTCATGCTGAACAAGGACATCACACATCCGAAGATGAGACGAAGAATACAGAATCCTAGGATTGTACTACTTGATTGTCCCTTGGAGTATAAGAAGGGAGAATCGCAGACAAACATCGAGATCAGCAAGGAAGACGACTGGAACAGGATCCTGCAGATTGAGGAAGAGCAGGTCAAGCGCATGTGCGATGCGATTCTGGCTGTAAAGCCCGACCTTGTCATTACGGAGAAAGGTGTCTCGGATCTCGCGCAACATTTCTTGGTCAAGCACAACGTCACAGCACTTCGCCGCGTGCGAAAAACAGACAACAACCGCATAGCACGTGCTACCGGTGCTACCATCGTCAACAGGGTCGACGATCTTCAAGAATCTGATGTTGGGACCCATTGCGGCCTATTCGAGATAGAAAAGATCGGTGACGAATATTTTACGTTCATCACAAAGTGCAAGAAACCGAAGGCCTGCACCATATTGCTGAGAGGGCCATCCAAAGATATGCTGAATGAGATCGAGCGGAATCTGCAAGATGCCATGTCCGTGGCGCGAAACGTCATGTTCCACCCACGTTTATCCCCTGGCGGTGGTGCCACGGAAATGGCAGTGTCAGTACGGCTGGCGCAGAAGGCCAAGACTATCGAGGGAGTTCAACAGTGGCCTTATAAAGCTGTCGCAGAAGCCATGGAGGTTATTCCAAGGACTCTAGTGCAGAATGCAGGGAGCAGCCCTATCACGGTTCTGACGCAGTTGAGAGCTAAGCATGCGGAAGGCCAAAGCACCTGGGGTATCGACGGAGACAAGGGAAGTATCGTCGATATGAAGGAGTACAATGTTTGGGAGCCCGAGGCAGTGAAGTTGCAGAGCATCAAAACAGCAGTTGAGGTAAGCGTTACAAAGATTATGCAGACGTATCGCGCTAACTGAGGCCTTAGTCTGCGTGTCTGCTACTAAGAGTCGACGATATCTGCAGCGCAAAGTCCGCCAAGCAAGCTGGAGGCAACATGGGTGGAGGTGGAGATGATTAGAAGTAGCATAACGTCTCGTATCAGCGATTCGGGAGTCAAAGCGACCATCTGTTGAGGGTTGGACGATGAGCATTTCTCCATACGCAGTCATAGAGGGTCACATATGTATGTACCTTGTACCACAAGAGCAATGCGGAAAAGCGTTGGTCAGCCTTCACACCGGACCTCCACTCCGCGAGTAACGCGCTAGATACCACCAGCACATAGCAGCCTCTGATATCAGCAATGTAAAACGAATCCTTTCGCCTGCTAGTCATCATCATGGATAATTACGCCGACCACTTCGCAGCTCACAGGTGCCTCCACGGGCCCTTCACCCTCCTGAACTGCGATCCGCGGTACAATCCCGAGCCCATTCCGGGACTTAACCCCATTACCCACACCAGACTCCACCTTCTCCACCCCCTCCATCCCCTCCCCACCCTCCCCACAACCCTCCCCCTTCCCCTTCAACTTCCTAGCCTTCATCTTCTCCCTCTTCGCCTTATTCCTCCCCGTCTTCATCTCATCCCTCCTCCTCAACTCCTCCGTCCTCCTCTCAAACTCCTCATCCCCCTTCTCCTTCCGCACCTCCTCGTCCATCAGGCGCAACCGCTCGTACTCGCGCCGCCGCGACGCCTTGTACACGTGAAATTCGCCCGACCCCGCCCCGGCGCTGGAGCCCTGCACGTTGGCGACGATCTCGGGCGGTGGCGCGAGCGTGCGCGGTTTGCTGAGGGCGTCGGAGGTGGGGAGTTGGATGTCCCGATCTGGTTTCGCGAAGAGGGCTTCGACTTGCGAGGCTTGCGCTGTGACGGGGGTGAGGGCGCGGCGTTTCGTGGGGCGTTTGGAGCGCGGGTCTTGTGAGGTGGGGATTGATTCGGGGATGGGTTCGGACATTTTTTGAGGGCGCTGGTTGAGGGGGGTTGGAGAAGGTAGGGCTTTCGGAGATCGAGGTGGCGTCTAGCCGTCGTCACGTTGGACGAGGTATGAGGTGATGTGAAAGGTTGTGATACAGAAGTCTCGTAACTAAGTCCAGGAGGAATTAGATGTCAGGCTCTACCATTGCCTCGACACGGCTCAGCTTCATTTAGTCCAGAGTAGTATTTGAAGTGTTGAAGGTGTTGAAGGTGATGCGCAAAGTTCGGTCAACCAAAGGCTCCACAAGCGCTGTCGGTATCGCCTTATCGATAAGCTACGCGCTGCCCCCACTCCACCCTATATATTTTCTACGGAGCGGACTTGGGAGCCATACTCAGACATCAATGTTACCCTTTTCATACGCATCTTGCAGCTCCTTAGCAGTATGGGTAAACCAAGGGTAAGCTCTTACCTCAAAGTAAATATCAAGGTCCGACGGATGCTAACCTCGACCAGTTGATTATCTTGATACGACATGCTCAGTCAGAGGGCAATAGTACGTTTGATCTTAGACTGACTTTCTATCCCAAATAATCTCCTTTCGAAATGCACATCGTGTACGAAGCACATGTGTTTGAGTTATGAACGAAGAAAGGACGATCTGATGATTGGAAGCTGAATATGCGCAGAAAACCGTGATATCCACCAGACGGTACCCGATCACAGAGTGAAACTCACACCAGATGGATGGAAGCAGGTACGCTCTGCGCAGCCCGCCAAAAATCCCTTACATGTCGACCAATCAAGTGATCAAGGCAGAAGAAGCCGGCCTCAAGCTCCGCTCCCTCCTCAAACCCGACGACACCCTCCACTTCTTCACCAGCCCCTACCGCCGAACCCGCGAGACCACCGAAGGCATCCTCAACTCCCTGACCTCCGACGACCCGACCCCCTCCCCGTTCCCCCGCCAGACCATCAAGGTATACGAAGAACCCCGGCTGCGCGAGCAAGACTTCGGCAACTTCCAGCCCTGCTCGACCCAGATGGAACGGATGTGGCAAGAACGGGCCGACTACGGCCACTTCTTCTACCGCATCCCCGACGGCGAGTCCGCCGCCGACGCCTACGACCGCGTCAGCGGCTTCAACGAGTCGCTGTGGCGCTCCTTCGGCGAAGACGACTTCGCCAGCGTGTGCGTGCTGGTGACGCACGGCCTCATGACGCGCGTGTTTCTCATGAAGTGGTACCATTTCAGCGTCGAGTACTTCGAGGACCTGCGCAACGTCAACCACTGCGAGTTCGTCGTCATGAGGAAGAACGACGACAACGGTAAGTTTGTGCTGCAGAACCAGCTGCGCACGTGGTCCGAGTTGCGGAAGGAGCGCGCGGCGGCCGCGGCGCCGCCGTCGCCCGTGCCGGTCAGGAAGAGGTGGGGCGGTTGTCCGGACGGGTGTGATCATGGCCTTGTCGGTTTGACGAGACGGCCGCGACGGCAGAATACGGCGGAGTTGTTCGAGGATGACGCTCCTTCTCCGCCGATGAAGACGCAGCTTGAGCCGGGCTTTAACCAGCTAGACTCCGCTGCTGCTGGTGTTACCCAGTCCCAGAAGAATCCGCCGCAGGACCCTGACAAAGACAATCGGCATGGTCGGTTGGGATCACCTAAACGTGCCGTCATCCCGCCTGGGAAAATCACCAATTCCCCTTTCGCGCTAGCCACAAGACCTATCCGCGCGAACAATCACCTACCCGAAAAGCTCATCTCCCCAGACCGAGTTGCCATCCTCCAAGCTGGCCGTGATGGCGGCGGGTCACGCTCTGGCACCACGAGTCGAAACGGATCCTCGGACGACGAAGTGGAAGACAAGGGGACCCGTGCGCCGGTCGTTTTGAAACGAAGTATGGCAAGGGCGCTGAATGGCGACTTTGATACTGCGGAGTCGGGGATGGGGATGGGAGCGCGGGCAGACGCGCTGGGTGATCAGAGTGATGTCGATGATGGGGATGGGGAGGGAGGCACGGAGTTGGAGAGCTTGGAGGCGGCAGATAAGGGTTTGATGGGCAGCGTTTATTGATCGGTGTTCTGGGTTTACCAAGCGCGGTGTAGGAGTTGGAGTAAGGCATGTTGGTTGAAGGCATGTGAAAGGAGTCGTGACTTTAGATTGTTAAATACCTTATATAGGGGAGCTGTGACATCTGACGGTTACAATTCTGGGTTGTATGTGATTGTCAACGGCTGTACATCACTGATACGAGGAGCAAAGAGTTTTAATCTCATGTAGAGGTTCTAATTTGGGTCTTGAGGCAATGGAGTGCTTCGCTCAAACAAGACCTGGAAAGAGATTGTGACTTCTCCATCAGCGCCCTGCAACAAGCGTGCTGCGGTCAGAAACGCCAGGCTATGTCAATGGTCCAACTCATCGGTCAACAAGCCCCTGTCTCCAACTAGCGTATGCCATGACCTGATCACTATACTACACCTGCCTGTTGCGATCTCGCCATACACTCCTCCAGTGCCACGACATGTTTACGTAGAAGAACAAGAGCCCCAGAGCTAACTCTGGTCACTTCTTCGGATGAGGCGAGCCCAGGGCCAGCGAGGGTCTCACCATTCTTGTCAGCCTTCGCCTCACTTCGTCTGACAATCTCCCTCGACGACTCCAAGATCCGCTGAAGCAGCTGCGGCCGCTCTCCTCGACCAGGAAGGTAAAGCCAATCCACAGCATCCTCGAACCCACCAACCGGACGCACCAAAGCATGCCTGACGAAGCCCTTCGCCATGACCAACGCGCGTTCCGAATACTGCGACGACGTGATCCGCGACTCTTCGGTGCCGACCAAAGCGTCGAAGCCCGCCTCGTTGTAGTATGGTTCCTTGACGAGGACGAGGCCCATCAAGCTGACGAGGATCTGCAGCATGCTGGAGCGGTTCGACGACCAGCCCTCGTTCTTGGCGTCCGCTGGCCAGGTGCCGAGGAGACTGAGGCAGATCTTGCCGTCTTCGTAGAGGTTGGGGTTGATTCGACCAACGCCGTTCGTCCAGGAGTGGAAGTAGGCGTCTGGGGGTGAGAGCGGGAACGAGGGGCCGAATCGGAAGTCCATGATGAATGGCGCCAGCTCATAAGGGGTTTTTGCGGGGCCGATGATGAGGACGCGGAGTAGGTCGAGGCGTGCCTCCCACGTTCGTACGAAGATGCCGTCTGGTAAGGAGGAGTTTAAGATTTTGTGTTCTTTTTGTATTCGTCGCATGCGGCTGGCGATTAGATCGGTTTGTTTGTTTAGGAAGTGGTGGTCTCGTGGTGGTTCTGTGTCCAAGACAGCAAAGCTCGCTGGACCCTCAGAAAGAGAGGATCCTCCAGAAGGGTTTGCTGAAATTGTCTGCTCCGCAACCGAGAGTCCATGAACCTCATTTTGTGTCTGAGTAGCCTTACTCTGATCCTGCGCATTGCTCTTTGGAGTAGCTGCGATCTCCTCTGGCATTGACTCTTTCGAGGCCGTCGATTTCGGGGCACTCGGGTTGTCTCCCTCAGAACTGGTGTCCATCCCCTGGTCATCTGTTGTCCACATTTCATCCCCACCATCTCCATCAAGGCGTTCCCCTCCTTCATATTCAAACGTCTCTTCAATGGTTCGTCCCAAATCGTAGCTACTCCGTGTGTCATCTGAGACATCGTCGTCCCAGATTTCATCCTCATCATCCCCGTCCTCGCCATCAGTCTCATCGTCATCGCCAATGATCACAAGGACGCGCTCAAGGGGTACACGGACATCTCGGATTTCTTCCAATGCACCGAGTCTCACAGTGAGAAGACCGTCTAAGCCAAGGTCGACAATCTCTCCGACCCAATCAACAGGACTTGGTGAGCTTGGACTACCAATCTCACCGTTGGTCTGATGGCCATCGACTTGTCCATGAGGCTGTGATGCAGTGAGCCCGTTGTGGTCCCACAGAATTGATTCGTGGCTTTGACCTGAAATAGCTGTCTGTACCTGTGGGTTGTAGGCCGTGAGTCGCGAGAGCCAGGACCTAAACAATCCCATTTCTACACGCCGATTTGCGGTCGATGTTCCTGTGGCCTGGTCATCTATGCTAAGAAGGCGGTTGTTGTTCAAGGCTGATCGGTCGATCGAGGTGGGAATGTTTGTGATCTCGGCACCAAAGTCATCAAAACGCATCGATTGCTCAGGGGCAATGAGTACAAAATCGCCTCGTCTCTTCGTCAACCCCGGATAAGCTTCAATTTCGTAGAATGATATATCGTCCGTCTCATCGGACAAGGTGCCAAGGCGAGAGCCTGGAATGAAGATCGACTTCCGTTCGCCAGCAAGTTCCACGGCAGAGTCTTTGTACCACCGAACACCTGCCATTCGTTCTGATGCGTCAACAGACTGCACAACTCCAATCTTCTGAGGTCGGGTTAGCCCATCAGTGGGTCCGGTTGGGGCACCTGGCTCGGTCAAGACGTTTTCTTTCACGGCCACGATTTCCCCAGGCCAGACATCGTGGTCGTCAACGTTGAGATACGGTAGCAAATCCGTGCTCACTTCGTAAGTCATTGATAGGTCCTGCCATAAAACAGTAACCATTGTGATCGTGCGTATAATCTGAAAAACGTTCATATCATATCCAAGAGTGGCAATTCTGGGTAGTCTATATAGCATATTCTCAGGCACACCTGTTTGTGTTGTACCAAGGCCACCATATTTTGCCGTTGCGCCATCGATGTCCTTGAATCGAACGAATTCACCAACGGCTGCACCGGAGCCTGTATTAGGCCCTATATAAGGCTGGCCATCCGAGAGACAGGCTGGCAATCCACCTTTCTTATAGAAGCATACATCGCCGCTCTCCAGAACATCAAGTTCAAGCTCCATAGGAGGCTGTGGTGCAGTCTCGTTGCTCCCGAGAGCGAGTACGTTCTGGGAAATCCAATGCACCTCGACTTGTATGATCCGAACAGCCACAACGTAGCCTCTGGGAGCCACCGATGGATCATAGGCACCAAATTTCCAGCGACCGCGTCTTAGGTTGCCCTTCTTCGTCGACACGAGTTGGCCCACATAGCACCTATCAACCGGGAATGGTTGTGTTGCCGCAGCTTGATTTGGCCAGGGTACATCATCGACAAATAGCTCTGCCGGTTCCTCCACTGTCACAACAGTGTCATTAGGTAGACGAATTGTCACTTCATCATATGTCGACTCGATTTCACCTATCCAGTTGTTGTATACAATCAAGTCGCCCTCCAGGTACTCTTCTTCGCACCTTAAATCCTTGGCCGGGACGTTATGAAGCTCACTCTTGTCATGCGTGGAGAGCCTCTTGATGATCGAGTCCTCGTCACCCGGATATATTATCCGCAATGCCTTCTCAAGGCGTTGTCCAGTAAACGTAGGTCGCAGCGTGCAGCTGACTTCCGTGTGCACCACAGTACCGCTCATTGCATCAGATGAATTTCTTTTGACGACATCGCCAAAACATAGCGCCCGGTCAAGGAGTTCGAGAGAAGACTCGGGGAGCAAGGCGCTGCCGTATTTCGGGCCCAAGAAACTAACAAGAACATATTCCCGCGGTGGCTGTCGAAGAGAAGGTAGTCAATAACCTGAGCTTCAACAAAATCCGGAAAAGAACGTCCTCACAGCACCGGATGCAAGAAACTCCTTCAACAAGTCTTTCGGTATGGTCGGGTCGTTCACTAACCCTTCCAACTCACTGCTGATCACCCCTGAGTAATCGACCTTATACGCAGCAATCAGCTGAAGGTACAGTGCAACGGCGCCTTATCCCAGAAAAGAGCATACATCACGCCATGTCCGCTATTACAGTCAGATAACGTCTTCCTCTATTGGTATCCATAAATGGCTGGACTTACGTCCACCACTCCGACATTGTATGGCTCGCCCCTCACTGCGCAGGTGTCCTCCAAAAAGAACTATATTGTACTATGTCAGTCTAATAATATAGCTTTCATAAGTGCGTCAGCCCACACCGATTGTCTTGCTATGCGCGGAATATCATCAGCTTTCCGCCGTTTGGCAGCGGGGCCGCCGTCGGGCATTGTGGCAATAGTAGCTGGTTTGTGATGTGCTCAGACTCAAAATCCGAACTCAGAGTGTAAGATGTGGCCGAGAATGACACTCGTATGCTGTGATATTTTGTACGGCTCGAATATGTCTACAGTAAAGTACCTTTAAAGATGGTGCAAACGTCAACGAACTAGGAGGGGCTTGGCGCTATGTAGATCGCTATGTCCTACTATGTGGGTTATGTAATTTTGACGAATCATCGGCGCCGGCAGTGAAGTACAAGCCTGTCGAAACCATATGAGAAAGACATAGACATGTATATCCATTCAAGTCACAGTGTCAGGCCTAGAGGTCTCTGACTTGACTGCCCGGAATGATGACTTCTGGGTCAAGAAGAAAGATAGCATTAACAAAATCACACAATATTGTTGAACAACAGCACAGAGACCAAGCGATTGTTCTCTGCTGAACATGACGGATCCCTTGTACGAATTGCTGGCTCCCTATTTCGACAATGCTGTTCCTCTCAGAACAGTCTCTTCAATTCGGGATCCTGTTACTTCGAAATATCTGAATCGGTTGTTGACACTTCCACTGAACACGATCGCTTCTAATGAAGCCCAGTCATTGGTCCAGTCATCACATTCAGCTTTACTGTCTCTCCAAGCTCTTTCAACAAGATCCTATAAGTCTATCATTGCATCTTCAGATCACCTATCCGAGCTACGAACGGAATTGCCATCACTTACACTTGAAGCTGAGGAACTCCAGAATGAAATACCGGAGCTTGAACGAGGAGCCTCACGCTTCGCAGCAACGTATAGTAGAAGCCAGAAGAACAAGCTGTTGGATCGGAGGAAGAAAGCTATGCTGTTGGCTAAGAATGCAGATCGCCTCACCGATATACTCGATTTACCAGCTCTATTGTCTTCGGCCATTGCATCCTCTGCAAGCACGCCTGGCTCATCAGCTTCATCTAGCACATCAAATTACTCGTCTGCGCTCGACCTCAATGCTCATATCAAACGGCTACATCTCCTGTACCCAGAATCCTACCTAGTAAAATCCATCTTTGACCAAGCGGAAGGAATCATGCAGGGCATGACCACGAACTTGATCATGACCCTACGGGTTCAAGGCATTAAGCTGGCAGCCGGAATGCGGACCATTGGATGGCTGCGACGGGTTGCACCCGAGCTGAGTAGTACTGGCAGCAAAGTTGCAATGACTAGGGATGTGGAAGACTTAGGGCTCGGCGGTCTTTTCCTCGTGTGTCGACTTACAAATCTAGTCTTGATGTTAGATGCTCTAGAACCATTACGGGAGTTGGCAGATCAAGAGTCGGAAAGAAGACTACAAGAGCGAGAGAACAAAGAGCTGCTGAAAGGAGCCGGTACCGCTTGGTCTGGGGGCCAGCAGACCGAGCGATATGTGAAGCGGTATATCGAGATCTTCAGAGAGCAGAGCTTCGCGATAATTTCCATGTACAAGAGCATCTTCCCTGCAGCGACTTCGTCGATGGTGAACGGGGACGGTGTCAAGCTTCCGCCCTCACTGCAGCCCACATCTACTGTTCCTAACGGCAATAGGGAAGAGGTGCACGATCCTCTTCGGCCGTTACCCTCGACACTGTCTACCTTCCCACTTCACCTGATTGACTTGCTCATGACCACACTCAAGCAATACCTACCGAATATCCAAGACCAAGGGTCGCGGGAAAGCCTACTCACACAGGTCCTGTATTCCGCTGGCAGCTTGGGTAGGCTTGGGGGCGACTTTAGCATGTTGTTGGCAAGCTTGGGGGATTCGGACGAGGACGAGGAGGAGCAAAGGGAGTGGGTCGAGGTCACTCAAAAGCATCACGAACTGGCAGGACGTCTGGAACTGCTTGCCAATGGTGTTCATCGCAAAAGTTCGGCGAATCTGGTCAGGGATATTTGAATACCCAACGATGGGCAGTGAGGCACTCTCACCGGTCATATCTTTTACATGCATAGGAACAAAGCAATGGCATTCTGTGCAAAGCTGGAGTACTCTCACTGACAATCTGACTAGAGAGTTTATGATCGTTGTCAAGCTTGCGGGAGACGGGAAGCTAACTGAAACCCTAGACTGCCCTACTCTAATGAAGAACAACGCGCAATCATGTACATCCAAAGGAGGGGGATGAGAACCAGCAGCTACGACTGGCAAATGGCTCTTTACACGTTCTGCATCTTCTGATAGTAGCTAAGTGGTTGAACGGCAGCTTACATGTCTGGGTAAGGGATATGCTATTAATATTACAGTAACCTACTTGTGTAGAGGTATTCAGCAAGTCAGGAAAATCGGTGTCTTAGTAATGGTCCTACCTATGTACCTTGTTAGCCATTAATATTCTTGAAGTTGTACCTTAAACCCAATCAGACAATGAAAATGATTGTTGTTGTGGTGTTGGATTACATACAGCTGCATCGTCCCATACACCTGAATCTACACAGCACTTGCGACTTCTCGACCATTAACCACATCACACAATCAACATAGGTTGATCATGTCCGCCGTCATCACCGAAATGACTGAACCTACCAAGGACAAACTGTATACCGTGAGGCTTGGAGAATCACTGCTGGCAGAAGAAGGCTCCACAGCGAGCGGTTACAGCACCGTCACCTGTAAGACTATCCCAATCAAGATGCCCTCCACTATGTATCGTCCAAGCCTAATCACTAACACAACGCCCACTCCAGACAACCACAAACCAGACCTACCCGCCCAATCATCCACGAACACCACCATATTCCCATCCGGCTCCGCCCCGGGCTCCTACGAACTTAAGATAGAAGACCGAAAGAATCCCACAGACGTCTACCACTTCGAAGGGAGGGGCAACAATGCCTCCAAATTGTATGCCCTGATCTACGACTCAGAAACCGACGAATATGTCCTCGATCGCGTGGACACGAAGTTCTTCTTCAACCTCACCTCCACGCCCTCGAATCCCGACGCCAACGACCTCGCAGCCCAATACCTCCATCTCGAATTTATATCTCCAATCGAGAACGAGAGTGGGAATGACAACGAGAACGAGGATGAGAATGACAATGAGAACGAGAATGAGAACGCCGTATTAGACGACGGTGACAGTGACCGCGACAGTGACATAGACGGTGACGGTCCCGGCGGGGGCGAGGGCGAAGCCTCGGCCGAAGCCGAAGCTGAAACCATATTCGAAAAGGCCATCGACGACTACGGACCCGCGGACCCCAACAACCCCTACGACTGGCGGCACTACATCGCAACCAGCCACACCCGAGGCCGCTTCGCCTCGCCGTCACCCACCCCCTCCGCATCCAACGAAGACGAACCGCTCATCCCCAACCCTGAGGGCGAAGCCGACGCGCCCCCACCCACCTCCTCGTCCCCACCAACCACACCCACACCCTCGCGCCCCTCGCGTCCTAAACCAAAAACCAAACCCAAATCCAAACCCAAACCTAAACCTCGCTCCCGGCGCCTCAAGACCCCACCTCCCCCGCCAAAAGACGAAGACGCCGACAACGAAGCCTCAGATGCCGACACCGACGCCGACGCCGACGTCGACGTCGACGACGGCGTCCTGACGATCGAGATGGATCCGGAGACACGGCCCCGCCGACATCTAGGCGCCGAACTGGCGCGACCAGCGTCCGCGGCGCCCATCTCGTTGCGCTCGGCGGCTAGCTCGGTCAGTCCGCGCCCGCATGGGAGGGAGGCGGGTAGCGGGGGCGAGGGCGAGAGTGAGAGCGAAGTCGAGAGCGATGAGGATGCGGATGGCGTGGAGGTGTTGCCGTTCTCGTCGTCGCCGCCGCCGCCGGTCGCAGCGGCAGATGCGCGTGCGCCCACGCCGGGCGATGCCGAGGATGAGTTGGAGGCGGAGTTGGCGCAGGCGTTGGAGTTGCAAGAGGGGGTTGGCGGGGTGGCGGCGGCGGAGGTGGTGGGGGGTTCGGCGAGGAGGGTGGAGAGCTCGAGTGAGAGTGAGGAGGAGTGAGTGGGTTTGGTTGTCTTAATTTGATGGCTCTCTTTAGGGTTGGCTGGATGGGTTGGGATGGGACGGGTTATGGGTTATGGGTTTATGGGATAAGAGCGCGCATGATCGATTTGTATCAATTGGGAGTCTGCAGCTATTGGCAGATTGGGTATCCACTGGTCCACGGCGTACTTCACTGCTACTACGCCCTTCTGACTACAGTATATTAGTCAGATTCAGATGATTATCGTGAGACCTTCATCAAGTGCCTGCAATACAATAGTGAAGTCACGAAAGGAACGAACACCATGGAGACGCTGCCATTGAAATTGAGAACTGCCGTACAAGGCACCTTGCTCCTGTGCTCACGGTTTTATACATCGAGCATCACAGCCATTCAGTCCTCATCATGGCCAAAATTCACTCTCTCTTCAAACTGCATGAAGTCCCCCTCTCCGTCTACCCTCTTCCACACTTCCTCCACACGTCTCAGAATTTCATCGTCAAACACCAAATCTAGGGATGGCGGTGGGAAGACCACTATGGGTGACGAGTTCTCGGTTTCTGTACCAGAGCGCTGAGTATAACGGAGGCACCAGAGAGCGTGGCCGTCAAGGCTTTGTAGAAGGGCCTCGACCGCCGCCTCTAGAAGCGCATAGCCGTCCTCGCCGGTGTCGGCGGTGCTCGCGTATAGGATGCCTATGGGACGGTAAGCTAGGTCACTAGAGGCATTTGAATGCTTGCAGTGAGGGAAGTGGTAAGAGTGAGATCAGACTGTCAGAGGTATGGTATCTTCAATGTAGTTGCAGACAATGTAGATAAGTATTCATAAAGTTGGGTCATCATAAAATGTAAACAGGAGAATATGAGCTCTGGATGCTTACATTGACCGTCTGGACACTCCCCTGTCTCACTTGAATGAACAATGATATAGACAGGAGTTACTTCCTCGCCGATCTTCACCTTATGGCTCAAGCTTCCGGTGGGAAAGACCACGACAGCTCCACCTGGAGACGGTGCGCCTTCAGCGGTCACTGGGAATAACGGTGCCAAAGGGGAAGAGACTATCGTGATGGATCGAGTCGCTGAGTCGTGGTTGTGAGCTGATCGTGACTTGGGTAGATCGTCGTGAGATCCTACGACCCATGTCGCATCCACGGTCTCTTCCCCTTGTAGCAAAATGCGGAGGTGGCTGTCGACGTGATCCAATGGCAAGTCGTTTGCCGAACTAATGGATTCCACTGTCCTTCCCAGAACGTACACTCCTCCGCCAACGGCACATGCTCGGCAGGCTACCTGTGCAATCTCTGCACCACCCCCCCACTTTGGAGTCACTGCAGCAAATCCCGGACCAAAAACTCCGATGGAACTGAGATGCCTCTTGATCCGCGGGAGAGCGAAGGATGTGAGTGTCTTATTGGGCGAACGTGGTGATAAGGTCAAGGCTAGAACGGGAACGTGAAGCTCCCATGGTAGATCGAACTGAGCCCTCAGAAAGTCTGGGAAAGGCTTTTCGGCCCACTCCTCCCAAACACCATGTTGCCGTTCAAAGTCTCCGACAAATCGTAAGAATTTCATCAATGACCGTTTTGCTTTAAGATCAATACTCTTGTCCGCGAAAACATCTTCCCTTCCGTTAGGCACTCTTTTGAGTGTTCCTTGCTCCTGTTTCGAGAGCCCAACCTTTGGCTCGGCGAAGCTTGGTCTTGTAGCATCGGGCGGTGCGTAGATCCACCAGCTTCCGACAGCTTGAAATTCCAATTGCCGGTATAGTTTCGAAGAAACGAGCTTGAGCACGAGATCGGAGCGCGTGTAGATGAGCTGAGGGGACAATGAAAGAGTGTAAGCGCGAGAAAATGAAAGATGAGAGCTTGGGTTATCGGACGTATTAGGTGCGTTTTCCCCAGACTGGGTGACTATGGAGGCGTCTTGAAAGGATCCTGGTGATGAAGCTATGCCCAGTTAGCTCGGAAAGTGGTATCTATGCAAACTTCACATACCTCTATTGACCGTCTCTACCCATGACTCCGCCTCTTGCAAAGAGACCGCCGCGTCAGCGCCGCCATAGTAGTCGTTTCTGTCGACATGGAGTACACGCTTTCCCGAACGTGATAAAGCTCTTGCTCAAGCTCTATGTCAGTCAGAAACGTAGGACTCTACATAACAATGACCGTTTCTCAGGCTTACAAAGCTAGCAGCGACTGCTGCAGACCTGTACCAGAGATCAACACATCCCAGTGGGTTTCGCTGAGAGACTCCATGGCCAGTTTTGCCCTCGGAGAGTGTGAAAGATCGGTACTCTTTTCTTGTGCTCTAAACCGCTTGTGGCTTAAACGCCAAGCGGCGCCTAAGGGTTGACGCTAGTTTACCGTATTTAGCAGAGCCCGACGCCTACGAGATTTCTCTTCTGCAGCCACACTTGGGAACGGAACTCCTTACTATGGTCTATTCGCAAACCAGAGTGGTCTTCATTGACTAACTCATCGAAGTGTGGAAGATGAGTCCATCTGGAATCGTCCTGTATCTGCTGCTCCGGAATCCTGATGGAAGTGGTTCGTTTTGTGACGATATATATCTACACGCCAGAGGCATCGTCTGCCTAAGAATGATGACATTCCAGTAGGAAAAGTTAATCAACACCTGTTATTCTATTCTGATAAGTTCGACGGAGGGATCTGCAACAGAAGCTCTGCTACAAGATGTGTTTGTATCTCCTATAGGAATGTCTTCGCAGCCAGGATAGCAGGTGACAGATTGACAATCCTGCTGTCATATACGATCAATCGAATGTTTATGAGTTTTCACAAATATCGTCTCTGCGTACCGATCCTCCAATGAGTGCGATCTACTACAGCTATTGTATTCCAACCGCCTCTAAAGAGTCACGACAGCGCACCTGAGCCACTGCCAGCAATACAGCCCTCTCACATGGCCGTGACGGCATCTCCTGGTTTCATAGAACCTCTTATCCGTCACTCCGGTGGCGTCCAGGTAAGGACGCCTATCAGCCTTCATTTGTTGGACGCTAAACCCCCGTCACAACCTAGGCAATGAACGAGGCCTGCGTTTCCATCGTAGACCCTTTTAGTCAATGACCTTCACACAAACTTCAGTCCTCGTCACCTTCCTCGATGACTCTCGCCTTCAAGATGTGCACCTGATCCGTGGGTCGGTCCTCCGCATCAGTTTTGACCAAGCCCATCCTCTGTACCACTCTCAGTCCACTTTTGACCCTGCCGAATATTGTATGTTTCCCATCTAGCCACGGTGTGGGCGCGAGAGTAACAAAGAATTGACTCCCGTTCGTGTTCGGCCCACTGTTTGCCATACTCAACACACCAGCCCCAGTGTGCTTGAGTGATGGGTGGATTTCGTCTTCGAACTTCTCGCCATAGATTGAACTCCCGCCTCTTCCCGTGCCAGTCGGGTCTCCCGTTTGAAGCATGAAGTTAGGGATGATGCGGTGAAACATGACATTATCGTAGTAGCCGCGTTGAGCGAGTGTCATGAAATTCTTGCAAGTCTAGAGGATATCAATTGGCATAGGACAGACAGCTGAAGCATCACAGTGACTGACCTTGGGGGCGTGGTCATGGTAAAGTTCTACCGTGAAAGAGCCCTGACACAGATGTTAGGAAGAAGCTACCGTTGGAGGTGCTCAGAGTTAACATACCATGGTGGTGTCCAGAACCACATTAGATGCCATTGTACGGGATATAAATCACTTCACAGCTACAGAGTAATGCCATAAGGTACTTGTAGATCCAAGATTTTATTGACAAGGTAGTCCACCGTACCTAGATTTCGTTATCTTAGCGCGTTCCCTATCCGTGTTTGAGATCTGGTCTATATCTTGCGAGTTGTCTTTGCGGTAATGTAACTTCAACTATAGGTACACTACTCAGAGAATAGAAACACCCTACTCAGAGATCTGGGTACCTAAAGATTGGGAAGACCTGCGCGCATATTGGTCAAGGAAACGACTTCAACAGCTGCCTATACATCTTCAGCGGAATTACCATCGCTGGGAAGAATTCCGCTTTCAGTCGGTCATGGACAAGATAAATTAGAAGACAGATCATCAGTCTTGACCCCAGAAATATGGCCCCTCCAGGGTCTACGACCGAGCTCATAGGATACATTGCCTATGAGTTCTCGTTGATACAGCCGCTCATTCCTACATACCTCCACCTACTCGTTGCAGCTATATTCCCAATCTATACCGGCGCACATGCCTCTCTCTCGCGACCCCGAACTGCCACCAAGCCGCCGAAGCAAGAGCAGGATACTGATGAGGATCAAAGCGCAGAAGAGACAGTACAGAAAATGGAAGGATTATCACCTACCGACGCGATCATGTTCCCTCTCTTGGCGGGGACAACGTTAGCAGCGTTGTATTTCTTCTTGAAGTGGCTCCAGGATCCAACAGTGCTCAACAAGATTCTCAACTGGTATTTTTCGGGCTTTGGGGTCTTATCGGTCGCACGACTCCTGACGGACAGTATGGGTATTGCTACATCGTTCATCTTTCCTTCCCGATACGTTGACAAAGGAATCCGTTGGCACGTCAAAAACAAGCGTATGGTTGCCGAAGGATTGCGCACGAACGGGGTAAGTCTAGCTGATGCTCGACAATCTCCTTTGCCGGGAGTTCTTGGAAGAATAAGCCTTCCGAAGCCAATGCTTACTGCGCTTTGGGCCTTGCGTACTCTTCCAAACCGAAAGCTGAGAGTACAAGCCTACGTACGATCCTTGATGGAGACAGACCTTCGAATCGGCTTTCAAGGCTTTGCCGCGCTTGGTCTTGCGACTGCCGCTGTAGCTTATTTCAATCTCGTGTCGAAGCCCTGGTGGCTGACAAACCTCTTGGGCTTCGGCTTCTCTTACAGTGCTCTACAACTCATGTCTCCCACAACGTTTTGGACCGGCACCTTGATCCTAAGCTCTTTATTCGTATACGATATCTACTTTGTCTTCTTCACACCACTCATGGTCACAGTGGCGACTAAGCTAGATATACCCATCAAGCTACTGTTTCCTCGTCCGCCTGGCCCAGACGCCGACCCAACTAAGCAGTCACTTTCCATGCTTGGGCTTGGAGATGTTGTTCTGCCCGGTATCATGATTGGGCTGGCATTACGATTTGACCTATACCTTTTCTACCTTCGAAAACAGACACCACACGCAACTGGGACAATCGATAGTACCGAAAGAAATACTCGAGGGAGCAAAGCTGAAGCGCCTGATGGTTCTGAAACAAAGGTTACCAAGGCAATGTGGCACACTGCCACGGGCAACTGGGGCGAACGCTTTTGGACCGGCTGGTCGACAACTCGCGCCAACAATCAACGTATCGAAGGTGGCATTTTTCCGAAGACCTATTTCCATGCAAGCCTTTGCGGCTACGTCCTCGGCATGCTAGTTACGCTCGGAGTTATGCAGATAGCCAGCCATGCACAACCAGCTTTGCTGTATCTCGTACCCGGAGTACTAGGTTCGTTGTGGGCAACAGCACTGGTTAGAGGAGAGCTCAAGGAGATGTGGGAATACACAGAAGCCGTGGAGGAAGATGAAGATAAAGAACAGGGAAAGAAGCACGGTCAGGTCACGGAGAGTATCTTTTCGCTCAAGAGGGCAGAGAAAACAGCCAAAAGACTTGAAGAAGCTCTACGTGACGGAGACCCGGCGGAGATCGAGGAATCAAGACACTCGGAAGCGCCACCTGAATCGCAGAAGAGCGAGAAGGCGAACAAAGAGCGGCAATCGGGACATCAAAGACGTGATCTCATTCTCTTCTCTATCAGTCTACCTCCTCTACTCCATTCGACGAAGAGACTGGCTGAGACGCCTGTTTCAACGGAATCACCATCGACGTCAATAAATGACGATTCTCGACCCGTTCTGGGAGATACTCCTAATTTGGCCAGTACATCGGGAATCTTGTTTCCATCTGAGACTCCGAGCCCTCGCCAGCGCTCTACAGCTGCTGAAACCAAGGAACCAGTGGAAAAGCGGCGGAGATTGGACTAGGTAAATATAGCAACGAGCTTTCTTGTGGGACATGGCATGTGTGGAGAGATGGGCGTTCCGTGTACCTCGTATACACTTGCGCTTTGGCTGAAGCTAGGGATCTTTGTATCTTCCGCTTGACGGTATCAAGCTTTGTACTTTAGATCAACTAAGAAAGACAAGCTAGGGTCCTTCAATTGGTTCAACCACATTGTTTGGGCTTGGTTTCGATGGTCAGACATTCGAGCAAGCACACAGAGCTTATAGTCGGGGAAGGATAGGTTGCTGCTGTGTAAAATCACAACGCCTCCCTATGCAACGCTTCTGGAAAAGTATTCCCAAGTCATGATCAGCCAGCAATGACCTTTCGCCACTCAATCCAACGCGCCCCTGCCAGCGCCACAGCTTCTTTCATCTCCTTCAAGCCTATAACCCCGCCTCCACTTTTCTCAATCTTTATGGCCTTTAAATACTGCTCCGATTGATCAACAACAACCGTCAAATACTCCATACAAAGCCCTTCCTCGAACGTATCCGGATCCGCTAAGATCCAAGTCCGCCTCTCGTTCCTCTTCTCAGCACCCTGCTGTCTTGGCTCGAACACGCCAAACGTACTCGCAACCGGCACGCCTCTCAGCTCCAACCTCCTCGCCCTCGACACCGCATCGTCGCAGAGGATCATCTCTCGGTCAACATCCCACCACGCGAACGGCAACCGCGTATCTCTCAGCGCCGCCACAACCGCAGCCCAAGCCGCGTCGAACGGATTGCCGTCGAGCGAAAGAAACAAGACATCGACATACAGACACCAAAACGCCTTGACCTCCGGCGCCGCAACCTCCTCGTCCCCGTCTCCGTCCTCGGCGTAAGGCGTCGGCCGATGCCAGATCCTCAGATCGTCCGCGCGGACCATCTTCGAAGCGTGCAACAGCGCCAGCACGCGCGCGCTCAGGCTCTGCGCCAGCACCGACGGCGGATTACCGGGCAAGTGCGCGGGCGAGCAGCCCGTCGAGAGCTCGATGTTCGGCACGAGGAGGCCGATTTCCGCCACTTCCGTTTCGTCGCCGGGCTCGGATGGGTTTGTGTTCGTGCGCGCGTCCGTGTGCGCTACCTGGTGGCCGGGGACGTCGCTCGCCAGCAGGATCTCGGCTCGCACACCGCATACCGCGGCCGTGTCGCCGACGCGCACGACGGCGCTCCCGGATGCATGGGTGAGGGAGCCGGTGTGTGCTGTCGGTGAGCGGAATTCCAAGGGTGTGCGGCCGTTGGGTCGGATGGGGCTTCGGGTGGAGGTGTCGGGGTCGAGGTGGGCGAGGAGGAAAGGTGCGGGAGAGAGCTTGGCGAAGGTTTGGGCTGGGAAGGTGAGGCTGTTTTGTGTGGCTTCGGAGGTCGTGGCTGCCGGTGCTACTGGTTTTACAGCCATTGAGCTCGTGGAGACTGCGTTGGATAATTATTGCGGGACTCCTGGTAATGTGATCGCGAGCTTAGTTGCCGTTATCGATAACGCTTAGTCATCCTACAGACCTTAAGGTACCTACGGTAAAGTAAGGTACCCACATCTTCATGATTTACCTGGTGGAAACTCGTACTGAGCGTCCGTCGGTTTATCTATTCTCGATCACCGTCTAGTGGAAGCAGCTGGAGGTCGATCAACCCATAATGGAGTTGTGTCCTCTGGTACCGGCTGTCGGTGTGAGTCTTGAGCGTTGGTCAATCGTCGATTCGATCTCACTTACTTCGTACAATGTTGGGGAGCCAGATCCTGTGGAGAGCTCGCACATCTCTCCGTGTGAGGAAGATCTAGCGTAGACTTCGAAAGCTTGTTAGACGCCACAGCTTACCTGATGCAACGAATGCCCGCTCAGACATGCATCCTGTGAACACAGCTCTGGGGAATCAGCAGAGAACTGAGGGAGAATATGCACGATCTCCACCATGACCGACATTCTGGGATTTGCATCATCCATCGGAGTATTCAGGGTCTTCCGAGTTCCCCTGAGACGTTGTAGCGCAGGACTCCTGCCGTGCGTTCCGTTAGACAGCCAGGTGCCGACAGAGTCACTGATCACATTTAGAGCCCTACGAGGCGCTTCGAGTCCTTAAGCACATCGTGGTCCTGTCCACGTCCAAGGAGCCCAGGAGCGCCAATTACATGGTACCACGACGTTTTCAACCCCTCTTCATAGTGGTGAGATAGAAGATATATCCATGAACTTGGCCTGATGAGAATGACAGTCAAGAACCCTCCCTAAGGTTCCGACACCGATACTTATCTGCACAGACCATTGCATTTGCAGATGCACCAGAATTGTGTCCTACCAGTACTCGAGTACGTCGGCCAGTAAAAGTGAATAGGACAGCTCTCCATAGATGAACAACACAAACTTTATACTAAAGAGACTACTCCCAGTATGAAGCCTAAAGAATCCTCAAAATCACCGCAATTTCATCATAACTCTCACAAAGTCGACTTTCTTGTTGATTCTTCAGACTACGAATATTAATAGGTTGAAGTCGAGTTTGATTGAAGCAAAAGCTAACTAGCCGACACTTGAAAAGAGACCGGCGGAGGAAGCTATGGGAGCGCCCGGCCAATACCAGGCCTCAGCAACCCATCGTCCAGATGGGCGCGTAACGGCGCATATCCATTCGTCCAAGCGTATCAGCTACTGCACATATCTGGCCAGTCGACGCGGCCCGCCCTGCATGAGCTTTACGCCGCCAAATCATCGAGCGCCTGCTTGTAAAGATTGGAACTACGTTATGCAGGAAAGGCCTGTTACCGATCCCAAGTCTACAAGCATTCTGTACTGCGACTCGCCCAATAGTCACACATGAAGAAAGATGCAAGTGGCTCTCCTACAGATTATCGTCACGGCAGGCTTTATAGCCCGGAGCCATCACAATCCGCATTGTTGGCTTACGTAGACATGTTATAGTCGGATCATTGGAACCGCTCAGTCATAACGCTCAATAGAGGGCGGCGGTTGGCTGAGACCTCTGGCATTAGCTTGGCATTAGCACCTCCTTCTACGAATGTTCTCCGCTTGAGCACAGGACATATATGTCGCAGTCGCCTCACATCCCACTTTGCGCATCTCGAAAGCTTCGGATGTTTCGGCGGGCCTCCAAGCTCTCTTCCACTCGCTACAGTCACACCAAAGGATCTGGCATCCTCCAGGTACTCCATTGCAGGCATACATCAGCATAGCGACGGAGCGTTCAGATATCGCAACGCGATTTGAGGGTTTTTGGACAACTCTCGGTTCAGGTTTTCCAAGGTTTCCTTATCTAGCTGGTTCTCGAAACTGTCGTACACAGTACGTGCCTCAAATCCTCCTCCATGGCTGCATGCATGATCTGACAGCAATCAAGCTCGTTGTAGCCTTACGATCGCATCTAAAGGTCCCCGCTCTGGTCGATCCAATCAACGACTTAGCGGCCTCTACAACGGCGATTGAAACAGCCCTCCATTGATGGGATTGAGAGTGTTTGGAAGAAACCGAGAGATACTCCAGGGCTGAATAGAAAGAGAAGGTAATCGACATCCACGCATCGTTCTACTCCAGATGCCGGCCGGCCTTGGAACTCTGGTAGAATCCCGGCGCCGGGCAGCGCATGTGGACTCAATCATGCAGCTTGCTCAGCGCGGAACCGTCGATTCACTATCGAAGCTGGAAAAGCGGGTGAATATACCTGTCAACAGCACAAGCCCACCCCAACTGATTGCGGCAATTCAACAAGACCCATGGCAGCAATCTGGAAAATACGCATTAGGATGGGTGTACTTTTGCATCATCCTCTTAGTCGCTACCATCTTGGTACGGTGTTACCATATTTGGACGGATAAGATTCGGACAGCGTTACATAAAGAAGACGTCGCAAAAGCTTCCACAACAACGTCTCCGGACTCCTACTTTGAGATGGGAAACCTACCCACCAATAGTTCTGTCCGCCAATTCTTCCCTCGGACTGGTGAGCTACCCCAAGGCCCCCAAAAACAGCAGTCAGCAGTCTCGTCGTTCGCGCCGCTGAACAACGGCATTGCTCTCATGCGATGGTTCTTTTACCGGCCCCTGCCCGTCCTTCGGATCAAAAAGTGGGAAATAGTGTTTCCCTCGCCTGGCGGGGTATTTATTGTAGGCGCTGCGCTGTTGTTCGCCACCCTTTACTGTTTTCTACCACAACCGTTATACTACGCGAGCATGGCTTTTGGTTCACCACCGTTAGCCGTCCGAGCCGGTATGATCGCAGTTGCCATGATGCCTTGGATTATTGCGTTGAGTATGAAGGCCAACATGATCAGCATGCTTACTGGTATTGGACACGAAAGGCTTAGCGTGTTGCACCGGTTGGGTGGCTATCTCTGCCTATTTCTCAGTCTGGTCCATACAGTACCTTATTACGTTCAACCGCTATGGGATCAGGAAGGCTTTACAGTGTTCGAAACCTACTTTATTAGCCAGAACTACATCTATGGTACAGGTATCGCAGCCTTGATCCCGTTGATCTTCTTGTGCCTGGCATCGTTGCCAGTCCTTCGGGCACGGATGTACGAACTATTTGTGGCATTACACGTACCAGTCTCAGTCGTCTTCTTGGGCATGCTGTTCTGGCATTGCCACAACTACCTCACCTCATGGAACTATCTCTTCGCCACCCTTGCAATCTGGGTTGTCTCGTATGGAATCCGGTTGTTCTATCTTAACTGGACAAACCCATGGCGGCTGTCATGGCTGATTGGGGAGGAAGCAGCTGTGACATTGCTGCCAGAAAATGCCATCAAGGTCACGATACCTACTCAGAAAAAGTGGCGACCAGGTCAATACGTCTACTTGAGGATGCCTGGCATTTCTATTTTCGAGAATCATCCCTTCACCATCGCTTCGCTATGCAGTGAGGACTTTCCGTCTGAGTATGGTGAACAGTATCGTGACATGACGCTGGTTTTCCGACCCTTTGGCGGATTCACTCGAAAAGTTCTCAATGCCGCTGTCGAGAAAGGTCCGCTGAAAACCTACCAGGCCTTCATCGATGGACCCTATGGAGGTATGCAACGGGAGATGGCGTCTTTTGACAATGTGGTATTGTTCGCCGGAGGAAGTGGTATCACCGCTATCGTCAGTCAACTCCTCGATCTGATCAAGCGGATGCGAGACGGGAAAGCGGTGACGAAAAGCGTTCGAGTCGTGTGGGCCCTCAAGCGACCAGAAACAATGCATTGGTTCCAGGAGGAGCTTCGAATATGCCGCGATTACGCCCCGCCTGACACTGTACATTGCCAATTCTTCATCACTGCCGCGAAACGGCAAACGGCAGAGACGAGCACACGTCCGTCACGCCCCGTAAGCGGCATCATCCACGACAAGATCAACGACGCTTTCCAAGGCATCGCCAGCAAGCGCAACTCCGCAGTGATCCACGACGCCGCGGCCGGGGACCCAGACCGGATCCAAGAACTTCGTCGCGAGAACGAGGACGGCATCACTGCGTTACCCAAAGCCCACCTTGCACCCCCGAAACCCGGGCAAGCACGGCGCAAGAATCCCGCTCGTCTCAGCATCTCAATCGACCATGCGCCTTCCAAGTCTTTGGACTTTGGCTTCCCTTCGACACCAACGATGCTCCAAAAGAACCTGATGCGCTTCGCTTTCCTGCCCTCTGGACTCGCGAAGAAAGACGGGTGGCGGACCGAGTATGGCCGTCCGGACGTTCCCTACATGCTGCGAGAGTTCTCTCGAGAGTTCGGCCGGAGGACATGTATTTTCGTCTGCGGCCCACCGAGCATGCGGATCGACGTCGCGAACTCGGTGGCCGGGCTGCAGAGAGACGTGTGGGCCGATAGCGGCAAGGATGAGATTTTCCTGCACACCGAGAACTACGCTATATAGACTACTCTCCCTTACTCTTACACCAGCCTTTCATTTGTATATTTTATCTCGGCTCCGGCCAGTCGTGTAATCATAGCGTGAGGATTGTACATAAGGGTTTGGGTGGATCGTGGGCATTTCTGGATTGGTTGGTTTGGATACCCTCGTGGCTCGACCGAGTCGATACTCTATAGTCAATGCTTACAGTATATCAGAGTGGAATTTCTATGCGTGCCTGTAATTTGCTTGAAATATTTTAGAAGACGTGCACCACATGACTTGTATATTCCCGCTGATTGATGATAAATGACCTACCTCTACATGAGGGTCTCCTGGGAATGTGAGGTTTTAGGATGTTGAAAGTACTACAAACACTTCGATAAGGGGTGAATACTTCAACAAATCGAGGTGGCCTAAATGGTTATGCCTTCAGTTCAATCAAGGGGCTGGTGTCAAAGAAATATGCTGACGGTATGCTTGACCTAGGTCACCACTACGCCTTACAGGTCACCACTACGCTTTACTACAGGTTACGACTCTGAAAACCAGCCTTTGGGAAGTGAGGGAGGATTTCCTCCCAATTGATCGAAGGACACGGGCTCAGCATGCGTGAGTACACTCCTAGTCCCAAGTTCGAACCCCTTGATTGGATATATTTTTTTCGCTATTTTGGTAATAAAATTTGTGGTACTTCAGCAGCTCAGGACCTCTGGTTTTTATAGAACACGAACTTAGCCCGTAACCCCCTAGGTACACATCTGTCGCCGTATCTTCTCCCTAGCCAACAACCCTATCCACAAAGCTCTTCTCCAGCCTCCCCACCTCCCGCTTAAACGCCTCCACCTCCCGCCAACAATCCAACGGCCGCCGATCATTCGTCCGCAAACACGCCACCACATCCTCCTTCGCCTTCTCCAAGCCCCCATCCAACGGTTCCAGCTTCTTCCTCCCGTCCAGCTTCTTCCTCATCGCATCGATTTCCCGCTGTATGCTCTCCCTCCCCAGATCCCGAAGCTTATCGCCGTCGGCCTTCGCGGCGTGGTCTTTCCCGCCGGCATCGTGCAATTGGTCCGGCGTCGTCGTCGAGGGGATGTTGCTGGAAGACGTCGTGCTGTCGGACGTCGGCGAGATCTTCTCTTCGAGATCCCGGAGCGTCTGCGATTCGCGCGCCTCGAGCCGGTGCAGCTCTTCGGCCACGCGCGACTGGATGTGCAGCTCTAGTGTCTTTTCGCGGGTGAAGTCCGTCTAGATGTCGTTGGACTGTAAGTGCATGGTCTGGCGTGTGGGTTGATGGGAGAGAGGTTACCTCGGAACTTGCTTGTAGGGAGTCGACGAGCTCTTGGGAGAATCGCACGGGGGTCTCGCTGGTGCTGAATGTCAGACATGCGAGGGGAATGACAATTGTGTCTTTTGAGTGAACCAAGGCTGCTTACCTGGCAAATACATGCTCGGACTTTTCCGGCGACGATTTCGAGACTCCTGATCCCATGATGCGGACTTTTTCTTGACTGTTGCCGGGGGTGTATCCGGCCAGGGGATACGCGACGAAGTTATAGACGTTCCAGTTGCTCTACGGGATTTGCCGGACCCACTGCGATATCAAGATCAGCCTCGACTTCAATTCAACAGCAATTGAAAGTCTTAGCTGAATTGCTCGAATACAGAAATCCAGGACGCACACTGATTTTGTTTGGCGGCACAATTTCAGTAGCTCAAGTTCACCAACAGGAACAACGAATTGACCTGTGCTACGACTACGGGGAGCTGCCGACATCGAGCTTACCGGTAGCTACATTTAGCCAATCCCACCCCGCATTTCCCCCGAGAAGCCACCTCGGAGCTCTCGAGCAATTGGAATTGTCACCGTCGCAAATACTCCCTCAACATCAAGTGTATAACGATTCGATTGGTTCGGACTATATCACTGACCTTAGCCTTTGCTACGAGTATACACTGTACCTACAATTGAGTGCATGTATCAGTTAGATTAGGATCTCGAATCCTGCCCCTCCTCCCCCGCCTGTCATTCTTGGCTTTCCATCCGTCATTTCGCAGCAACATTGGCGCCCTCCACTGTCCGTCGTTGGCTTCATTCCTTGCAATCTGCTTCTCACACTGAATCTTGGTACCCGGGGAGTACGTACCACTTATCCACGAGACTCTGGGTCCAACATTATTGCTCTGTTGTCAAGCTCGTCTCTTTCACGGTCCTGCTCGTCGTGCTCGCCGTCCAGTTGCTGGTTCAGCCATTGCAGAACCCACTTGTAACGCCACAAAGGCCCTATCCAATCCACTTAGAAAAATCAGCACCTCGAAGGATCGACAGTCTCACTTGCGACAACCGTCAAGCGTTCCCTGACCGGTTGCCGAATTGCAGACTGCACAAGATGTCGCTACTGCAAGCTGCCAAGAGCGTGGCCGCTGAGTTTGAATATGGCACGGATGCCTTGAACAAGGGGGTGAAAAAATTCATCAGAGAGATGGGTTAGTGAGATCGGAGACGTCGTGGAGAGGAAGTGCTGGAAGTGCTGAGATTGTGCAGATGAGGGGCTTCAGAAGCAAGGGTCGACGCTGAGCCAGATTCCTACGTACGTGACGGCGGTACCAAATGGCACCGAAAAGGTAGATCCGCAATCCTTAATGTTAAGGGCTAGGGCTAAGATTCAATCCTCAAGGGCCTGTACCTCGCAATCGACCTTGGGGGCACCAACTTCCGAGTGTGCTCCATTCAGTTACTCGGAAACACCACCTTCTCTCTTACGCAGTCCAAAGTTGCGATCCCGCGAGACCTGATGGTCGCGAAGACGTCGAAAGAACTCTTCTCTTTCCTCGCCAAACAGATTGAGACATTTCTCAAGACTCATCACAGCGATCACTTCGAAGCCCACGTCAGACGTCGGTTGACAATGAGCACAGCAGAAGGGTACAGGGACGAGAATGTCTTTAGACTAGGATTCACCTTCAGTTTCCCGGTGGACCAGATCGGCATCAACAGGGGAACGCTCATCCGCTGGACGAAGGGCTTCGACATCGAGGATACTGTCGGCAAGGACGTTTGCGCTCTCCTCCAAGAAGAGATTGATCTTTTGAAGCTCCCGGTCAAAGTTGCTGCTCTCGTCAACGACACCGTCGGCACTCTCATGGCTCGATCGTACACATCCCCTGGGAAATCCGGCACGCTCCTCGGGGCGATATTCGGGACAGGGACCAACGGCGCCTACGTTGAAAAGCTCGAGAGGATTACTAAGATGGCTTCGATTCAAGGTAGCACAGATTACGATCGGTCAACGGGCGAGATGGTCGTCAATACCGAGTGGGGTTCGTTCGATAACGGTCTGAGCGTCCTGCCAAATACACCGTACGATGACGCTCTGGACAAGGAGAGCGTCAATCCCGGCATGCAAATGTTCGAGAAACGCATCTCCGGCATGTTTCTGGGCGAGATCTTACGACGCGCTCTGCTGTCGCTGGCTCAAGATACCAAGGCACAGCTCTTCAAAGACGAAGACTCGAGCAGCAACGACATGCACTCGACCACCAGCGTCTCGGACGACTCGGCCCTTTACAAGCAGTGGGGCATCGACACCAGTTTCCTGAGCTTCGTGCAAGAGGACCAGAGCGTCGGTCTGAAGGTCATCAGGCAGTTTCTCGACCGAGACCTGAGCGTCCACGCCGCCAGCATCGAAGACGCCGAAGCCGTCAAGACCATCGTCGCGGCGATCGGCAAGCGAGCCGCCCGGCTGAGCGCCGTCGCTATCGGCGCGATCGTCATCTCAACCGGTAAGCTGCACACCGGCCCGTCGAAGTCGGTCGCCAAGGACGTCAAGGCAGGCGGCCCAGCGGCGCAAGATCACAAAGGCAGTCACGTCTCCGACGTTAGCGAGGACGACATCGTCGACATCGGCGTCGACGGCAGCGTCGTCGAGTATTACCCGGGCTTCGAAGACCACATCCGAGAAGCGTTGCGCGAGATTCCCGAAGTCGGGCCCCCGGGAGAGAAGAGGATACGGATGGGCATCGCCAAGGACGGGAGCGGCGTCGGCGCCGCGTTGATTGCGCTCGTGGCTGGGCAGGCGAAGCCGCCGACGATGGCGGTGCTGGATGAGTCGGCGGGCTCGTCGGCGAACACGTCGGCCATCTCGTCGGAGTCGTGAGGCGCTGCGGGCTTGTTGGGTTGTAGCTGGGGTGGGGTAGGGATGGGAGGGGAAGGGGAGGGAAAGAAAGGAGGTACGGTAGCCCGCGCCTGGGTTGCGGTCTGAGAAGAGGCGCTTTGCGCTGAGTGTGCGCCCTTCGGCGCTTGTACATTGGGGGGTTTCTTTGTTCAGGTTTGTATGAGTCGATGTTTGTTAGCCGTCTATGTAGGGACCACTGGTGTGTAAGAAATTATATAGTATCATCACATCTCTGCGTTCAGTCACGTTTGACAACGTATTAAATGATGCTCGCCGAGAAGTCTCCCCGACAACGGAGGTGAAGGCTATCAGTAGAAGCCGTGCTCCGACAGAGCCGATCAGGCATAACTCCGGGACGAGAAGTCGTATCAGGACTTCGCCAATCGCGACAAGTCAATGACCCCTCCCCCCACCACCCCCCGCCAACGCCACCGCCCTCTCAACCCACCCCACACCACCACCTTCCCTCCTCACAATCTCCCTTACTCTCTCCTCCCTCGCCT